>Ga0070731_10001163_pt1 | contig 28589 bp, 28 predicted proteins | sample Coa_R1_2_FD_66448 | JGI IMG/M metagenome (GOLD analysis project Ga0070731, IMG submission 66448) | Surface soil microbial communities from Centralia Pennsylvania, which are recovering from an underground coalmine fire - Coalmine... | ecosystem: Environmental > Terrestrial > Soil > Unclassified ... | reverse complement strand
GAGCCGCTGCCGCCCGCCGTCATTGCCGCCCTGCACAAGGCGGTGGACGAAATGGCCGCGCGCGAGACGTTCAAAGGCTACGGCCCGGAACAGGGCTACGACTGGCTGCGCACCACCATCGCTCAAAACGATTTCCGCGCCCGCGGCTGCGACGTGGCCGACGATGAGATCTTTGTCAGCGACGGCACGAAATGCGACACCGGCAACATCCTGGACATCCTCGGCCACAAAAACAAAATCGCCATCAGCGACCCGGTTTATCCGGTTTATGTGGACACGAACGTGATGGCTGGCCACACCGGCGAGGCCAACGAAGCGGGCGCCTACGCCAAGCTCGTCTATCTGCCGTGCCGCCCGAGCAACGGTTTCATTCCCGAACCGCCGAAGCGGCCCGTGGACATTATTTATCTCTGCTCGCCGAACAATCCGACCGGCGCCGCCGCCAATCGTCCGCAGCTGGAAGCGTGGGTGAAATATGCGCTCGAGCACAAGGCCGTCATCCTGTTCGACGCAGCGTACGAGGCGTACATCACCGACCCGGCGTTGCCGCATTCGATTTACGAGATTCCCGGCGCGCGCGACTGCGCCATCGAGTTCCGCAGCTTTTCCAAAAACGGCGGGTTCACCGGCACGCGTTGCGCCTACACGGTGGTGCCGAAATCGCTCAACGCACAAACCAGGGCCGGCGAGTTCAAGCCGCTGCATCCACTCTGGTTGCGGCGCACGACGACCAAATTCAACGGCGTGAGTTACATCGTCCAGCGCGGCGCGGAGGCGTTGTATTCGCCGGACGGCAAAGCGCAGGTGCGCGCGCTCATCGAACATTATCTGGGCAACGCGAAAGTGTTGCGCGAGGGCGCGAAGAAGGCCGGCCTGAAGGTTTTCGGCGGCCTGAACGCGCCGTACATCTGGGTGCGCGCGCCGAAAGGCGTCACCAGCTGGCAGGTGTTCGATAAAATTCTTGGCGAAGCCAACGTGGTCATCACGCCCGGCAGCGGTTTCGGCTCGAAAGGCGAAGGCTATTTCCGCATCAGCGCCTTCAACAGCCGCGCCAACGCCGAGGAAGTCGCCCGCCGGTTGCAGGCATTGAAGTGGTGAGCCGACTTGTTCCAGCCGCAGCGCCGTATGCTTTCAACGTGGCAATCCTGCTGCTGATCTGCGCCCGTTGGATCGCCGAATTCTGGCTCTCGCGCCTCAACCGCCGTCATGTGCTGGCGCATGCGAATGAAATCCCGCCGGCCTTTCGCGGAATTATCGATGAGCCCGCCTACAAAAAGTCCGTTGCATACACATTGGCCAAAGGCACGTTTTCCGAAATGGAAGACGGTTACAATGTGGCTGTTTTAATCATCTTTTTATTCAGCGGCGTTCTGCCGTGGGCGTTTCATTTATTTTCCCACGGGCTGGGCCAGTCGGCATGGGCGATGGCGGCATTTCTCTTCGCGGTGGGTCTGGCGATGTCGCTGCCGGGACTGCCGTTCGATTGGCATGCCCAATTCCGGCTGGAGGAAAAATTCGGGTTCAACACCACCACGCCAAAACTCTGGTGGATGGACCGCTTGAAAGGCATGTTGCTCGCCATCGTGCTCGGCTATCCACTGCTGGTGCTCATCCTGAAAATTGTCCAATGGACGGGAAGCTGGTGGTGGTTCTGGGCGTGGACCGCGTTGCTCACGTTTCAATTCCTGATGCTCGTGCTGGCGCCGGTTTTGATTCTGCCGCTGTTCAACAAATTCACACCGCTGCCGGAAGGCAGTCTGCGCGAGCGGTTGCTGGCGCTGGCCCGGCGGACCCAATTCCACGCCCAAAGCATCCAGTTGATGGACGGCAGCAAACGCTCGCGGCATTCAAATGCGTTTTTTACCGGGTTCGGCCGGTTCCGGAAAATCGTGCTGTTCGACACGCTGGTCCAGCAACTGTCCGAGCCCGAACTGGAAGCGGTGCTCGCGCATGAAATCGGTCATTTCAAGAAAAAGCACATCCCGAAAATGCTGGCCTTCTCGGCGGTGAGTTCGCTGGCCGGTTTTTATCTCATTTCCGTTCTGGCCCGGCAGGACTGGTTTTACCGCGCGTTCGGTTTCGAACCGGGAAACGTGGCCCCGGCCTTGCTGCTCTTTGGATTGCTGGCGGGCACGGTCACATTCTGGTTTTCGCCGCTGATCCATTGGTGGTCGCGACGTTACGAGTACCAGGCCGACGCTTTCGCCGCACGAGTGATGAACGAGACGCGATCCCTGATTGGCGCATTGCGCAAGCTAAACGAGAAGAACTTGAGCAACCTGACGCCGCATCCCCGCTACAGCGGATTTTACTATTCCCACCCGACGTTGCTGGAACGGGAACAGGCGTTGGCGGGAAAACCTAATGATTAAAATGTCGGCCAAAACCTTGGTGGGGCGAGCGTCCTCGCGAGCCGTCGTCACCAGGCTTCGACGCGCCAAGGCTGGCTCGTCAGTAGCCTCGCCCCACCAAACCAGGTTGTCACCAGTACCAAACGTCACTTGTCCGCGTTTCAAAGTTGTGCCATATTCAACCCGACATTCCCGGCCACATTCAACCCGTGCCGGCAGCCGCCTTGGCAACGCCGGGGTTCGAAAATCAGGGCATTCCAAGGCGACACAACGGAAAGCACCGATGTCAACCGTCGTGGACAGGCAGCCCGTGCCGCACAAAAAGTGCGTGCTCATCGTGGACGACGACCTCGAACTGGCGTCGATTTACGAACATCTCCTAGAAACCTTCAATTACGACGTCAGCACCGCGGCCAATGGCGTGGCGGCCTTGAAACTCCTGCTCAGCCGGGACGTGGACGCCATCATTTGCGATCTCCGGATGCCGGAACTGGAAGGCGATTTATTTTACAGCACGCTCGAACGCATGAAGCCGCATCTGTGCCGCCGGTTCATCTTCCTCACGGGCGCGGCGGACGATCCCAAATACCATTCGTTCCTCAAGCAGGTGAAGTCGTTGGTTTTGCACAAACCGGTCCACCCGGAGCGGCTGCTCATGGAATTGCAACGCCTGCCGGAAGTGTGACCGGCGGCGGACCCACCGTTCCCGCATCAAAGGTACTTTGCCCGCACGCCCACGGCCGAAAGGGAAGCGGCAAAAATTTCGTCATTGCGGGAAGGATTGAACCTGCTAGACTGATGGCTCGTTTTTTACCGTTAATTTAACCGAAGAATTTTATGTCACAGCATCGCAGTCTGCGCGCGGCGTCCGTATTGGGCGGCAAGCGCAATGTCCTCAAACGTTTCGAACGCACGGCGCTGCTCAAGAAGCGCGGCCAGTGGAAGGACGGCGACCGCATCACCGGTCTCCGCAAAACGAAACCCGAGGTGTAAAACGTGACGAGTGACCCGTGACCCGTGGCACGGATTTCACCTGGTCACCCGCCACCTGTCACATGCCACCGGTCATTCGTTTGCAAAAATTCCTGGCGGAGGCAGGCGTGGCTTCCCGGCGCGCCGCGGAACCCATCATCCTAGCCGGGCGCGTGCAGGTCAACGGCCAGCCCGCCCGGGTGCTCGGCACCAAGGTGGATCCGGACCGGGATACCGTGACCGTGGACGGCAAACCCGTTCGGGTCCGGCGAAAACTTTACGTGGCCCTGCACAAGCCGGTGGGTTGCGTCTGTTCACGTCAGGACGAACTGGGCCGGCCGACGGTTTATGATTTATTGCCCAAAGAATGGCAAAATCTTCACTCCGTGGGGCGGCTGGATTTTAACACGGAAGGATTGCTATTTTTGACCAATGATGGACAATTCGCCCTGTGCCTGACTCATCCGCGCTATGGCGTTCGTAAGAAATACGTTGCAACGGTTGAGGGGAGAGCCGATCGGGCAATGTTGGAACGATTCTTGCGGGGCGTATGGCACGCAGGCGAAAAACTCCGGGCGCAGGCGGCGAGACTTATTTCAGCCGGCCGCATGCGCAGTGTTGTGGAGCTTGAACTGGCTGAGGGCAAAAACCGCGAAGTACGGCGGCTGTTTGAATCGCAGGGATTGGCGGTCAAACGGTTGCAGCGGACACAAATTGGCAAAATTAAACTAGGCGAATTGAAGCCCGGCCGTTGGCGGGCATTGACAGAAACCGAGATTAAAACTTTACTTGCAGAAATATGAAAACGAATTGCTGGTTGATGTTGGGCGTGATGCTGGCCACAAGCGCAGTCGCGCAGAACAACCCCAATGCGGGTGCCCCGGCGCCCGCGCCAACCACGCCCCCGCCGGCGGAAGCCGCCCCGGCGACGGCACCGGCCGCGGAAACCGCTCCGGCGGCGGAAAAACCCAAGCCCGTCAAACACAAACACCACGCCGCCGCCAAGGTGGTCCCGATTGCCGAACCGACGGTCACGCTCGTCCCCGGCCCGGCGCAAGTCGCTGTCAAAAGCCTCACCGCCCGCGGCCAGGCCGGCCTCAAGGGCGAGGTCGTGGCGCACCTCAAACAAGGTGATACGGTGACGGTCATGTCCCAGATCAATCTGGACAAACACAAGGCCAATGAACCCGCGCAATGGGCCCAGATCGCCTTTCCGTCGAGCGCCCACGTCTGGGCTTTTGCCAAATTTATCGACAAGGCGAACAACACGGTTCTGTCGAAAAAACTGAATCTCCGCGGCGGGCCGGGTGAAAATTACAGCGTCCTTGGCACCATTGAACGCGGAACGACGGTGAACATCATCCGGACCAAGGGTGAGTGGGTGGAAATTGAGCCGCCGGCCAATGCCTACGCGTTCGTCGCCGCCATGTATTTGACGCAGACCGCTCCGCCGCCGCCACCGACGCCCACCGCCGTAACCCAGCCGCCACCGCCAGCCACCCAGCAGGCGGTCCAGCCGCCGCCCGCGGACCGGATCGTATCGCACGAAGGCGTGGTGGGACCCGTCACCAGCCCGGTCGCACCGACGAAATGGATGCTGTACGACCCCGACACCTATCAGACGATTGACTATCTTTACTCGACCGCTCCGGACCTTGACCTGAGCCGCTACGCCAACATGCGGATCATCGTCACTGGTGTGGAAGGCATTGACCCGCGCTGGCCGAGCAGCCCGCTCATTGCCATCCAGAGCATCCAGGTGGTTGCCACCCAAGGCGTGAAACACGTCGACCTCAGCAGCCCCAGACAACGTGGGAACGCTCATTGATGGACGCGCCATTGCGGCGCAAATCCTGAACGAACTTGCTGGCCGGGTGGCCGCGCTGAAAACGCGCGGTGTTTCACCCGGCCTTGCGTTTGTCCGCGTAGGCGAAGACCCGGCCTCCAAGGTTTACGTCGGGCGCAAGGAAAAGACCTGCGCCGAACTGGGGATTTTTTCCGAAACGCACGTCCTGCCGGAACAAACCCGTGAAGCTGAATTGCTCGCGCTGCTGGAGAAATTAAATGCCAACCCGCGCGTGCATGGAATTCTGGTGCAGGCGCCGCTGCCAAAACAAATCCGGGAATCCGTGGTTTACTCGACCGTGCTGCCGTCAAAGGACGTGGACGGTTTCCATCCGGTAAACGTCGGCAAGCTGATGCTCGGGGATGCAACGGGCTTCCAGCCTTGCACGCCGGCGGGCATTCGCGAGTTGCTGAGCCGTTCCGGGGTGAAAACCGGCGGCGCCGAGGTGGTGATTCTGGGCCGGGGCAACATCGTCGGCAAACCGATGGCCGCGATGCTTTGTCAGAAGGACAAAAACGCAAACGCGACGGTGACAATTTGCCATTCCGCCACCCGGGACATCGCGGACCACTGCCGCCGGGCGGATATTTTGATTGCCGCGATGGGAGTCGCCGAATTTGTGAAGGCGGACATGGTAAAGCCCGGCGCCACGGTGATTGACGTGGGCGTGAATCGCGTGAGTGATCCGACGGCCAAAAACGGCTCGCGGCTGGTAGGCGATGTGGATTTCGCCGTTGTGCAACCGGTCGCCGGCAAAATCACACCCAACCCCGGCGGCGTCGGCCCGATGACGATTGCCCTGTTGATGCAAAACACCGTGCGCGCGGCGGAGATGACCTTGTAACGGCGGCCGGTGACCGCCAGTATTTTTAAAACGTGAATAAATCCGGCAGCACCCACCGGGCGCTGCCTTTTTGAACAACATTTATGCAACCCACTCGAATTCTGCCTGATTTGCAATGTTCACTCGTCTGCGAGGAAGTCCGCCAGGAATCCAACGGCAATTTTTTCCTCATTGGCGTCATTAATTACCTGCGCGTGCCGCAACTGCCGGTGGTCGCCGGCCGGTTGTTCGTCTTCAACCGCTGGACGGCGGGCATCGGCCAGTTCATCGAAGGCATCAAGTTTATCGCTCCGGACCAGACGACGGTCCTGAGGAAGGGCGAGATGCGGTTTGAGTTGAAGGATGCGGCGCTGCACGCGACCAACGTCATGGTCTTTGGCCAGATCGAGTTCAAAACCGCCGGAACGTATTTCGTCGAAGTGCTCGTGGACGACGTGATGAAATTGCGCTATCCGATCCCGGTCATCCACACGCCGCCGCCGGAACAAAATCCGCCGCCCAAACCGCCGGAACCGCCGGAAACAAACCCGGCCTGATGGTCCGGGAGCGCCGGCTTCCAGCCAGCGAATTTCCCATATACCGAACGTCAACCGCCGGGTCGGAGACCGGCGCTTCAGGCTTTGCAGAGGTTTCTTTCACGCTTCAGTCATTTCAAGTAATCTGACGGTCGATGAGTACGCCGGCCAGAGCAACCGTGGCGTGGGAGCCTTTCACCCCGCGCGGCGTGGCGGCGTTTGCCGGTGCGGGGTTCGGGCGCCTGCTGCTCGTCCAGTTTGTGGCAGCGTTGCTTGCCGCCGCCGCGGTCGTCTGGTTCGTCGACAACAGTTGTTTCCCCGTGGTGGGAACGGCCATTCAAAAATTGCCTGCCACCGGGGAAATCCGTTCCGGCCGGCTGGATTGGCCGGGGCGCTCGCCGGAACTGCTGGCCGGGGGCCGTCTCCTGGCATTGGACGTGGATCTGGATCACTCCGGCCAGATCGGCCCGGCTGCCGACGTACAGATCGAATTCGGCCGGGGAACCATCCGTTCCTTTTCACTGTTCGGTTATTGGGAGTGGCCTTATCCCCGCGGTTACGTCATTGCCTTCAATCGCAACACGCTGGAGCCGCTCTGGGGCGCCTGGGTGACGGCTTTGCTGGTCATTGCGGGCGTGGCCGCGACCCTGGGCGTCCTGCTCAACTGGTGGTTGCTGGCAACCCTCTATTTTCTGCCGGTCTGGTTGCTGGGCTTTTTTACGAATCGCGACTTGAATTTCCGCCGGAGCTGGCGGCTGGCGGGCGCGGCCCTGGTCCCGGGCGCGCTGTTGATGACCGCCGCCATCGTGCTCTACGGCATCGGCTTTCTGAATCTGGTTTCCTTCGGGTTCATCTTCGGCGCGCATTTTTTGATCGGCTGGATCTATCTGTTTGTGAGCCTCCTGTTTATTCCGCCGACGCCCATCGTGGTCAACCCGGGCAACCCGTTTCGCCCGTCGCAAAAGGAGCGCGAATGAGTCGCACGCGCTTCGTTGACACGGGTCCCACCCGTCTTTAGCCTGCCGCCATGTCTCGATTGCCGTTTGAATTGCTTCTTGCGCTGCGTTATTTGCGGCCCAAACGGACGTTCGTCTCCATCATCACGCTCATCTCCATCGTCGGGGTCGCGCTGGGCGTGGCCGTGCTCATCATCGTCATCAGTGTGATGAGCGGGTTCGACCATGATTTGCGGGCAAAAATCCTCGGCTTCAATGCGCACCTGCGGATCGCCACGCGCGGTGAAACGATGGAGAACTATGACGCGGTGATGACCCTGGTGGCCGCCAATAAAAACGTGGTGGGCGTGGCACCGTATGTTTTGGGGCCGGTGCTCATGGAAACCGAACCGGCCACTGAGCAACAACCCTACTTTGCCGTGCCGTACGTGCGGGGTGCGGATCCCGCCCGCGAAAACTCGGTCAGTGTGCTGCCCAAAAGCATCATCGCCGGCAAATTCGACCTGAGCCGGCGCGGTCTGGTCATCGGCACCGCCCTGGCCCAGAGCCTGAACCTGGCCGTGGGAGATCGGGTTTCGATTTATTCGCCGAATGACCTGAAAAAAATGAAGGAACATCAGGGCAAATCGGACGGGGAGGCCGTTCTGCCGGACGATTACACCGTGACCGGCATTTTCGACGTGGGGTACTATGACTACAATTATTCCATCGCCGTGACTTCGCTGGAAAACGCCCAGGACCTTTACAACCTCGGTGACAGCGTGCACGGACTGATGGTCATGCTGCGCGATCCGTATCAGGCCGTTGCCGTCAGCAACGAACTGGCGACCGCCCTGGGGCCGAGTTACACCATCACCACCTGGATGCAGGAAAACTCCGCCATTCTCGGCGCGTTGATTGTTGAAAAGAACGTGATGTTTTACCTGTTGTTCTTCATCGTCATTGTGGCGGCCCTGTGCATTCTGAGCGCGCAAATCACCTTCGTGGTCCAGAAAACGCGCGAGATCGGGATGCTGAAGGCGCTCGGCGCCACCAACCTGCAAATCTCCGGTGTGTTTCTGACGCAAAGCGCCATCATTGGCGTGCTCGGCGTGCTGGCCGGCTACGGGCTCGGCATCCTCGCGCTGACGTATCGCAACGAATTCCTGCAGTTCATGAACCATTGGACCGGCTTTGAACTGTTCCCGGCCTCCATCTATGGCTTCAGCGCGCTGCCGGCGGTGATTGCCGTCCGTGACATTGCGGTCATTTGCGGCAGCTCGTTTATCATCTGCATTCTGGGCGGCGTACTGCCCGCGTGGCGCGCGGGCCGGCTGAAACCCGTGGAGGCGCTGCGTTATGAGTAGTTTAAGAAACATTGAACGCCGAACGTCGAACGCCGAACATCGAATCAACGGCGGTCGTCCGGCCCATTCAGCGTTCGATGTTCAATGTTTGACGATGTTAAGTTTTTCCCCGAAAGCCGCTCAGATCGAAACGGAGGGCGGCCGTGAATGAGCCGCTCCTCTCCGCCCGTGCCCTGGCCAAGTCCTACACCATGGGCCGGCGCACGCTCGACGTCCTGCGCGGCGTGAGTCTCGATGTGCCGCGCGGCGAATTTCTCGCGTTGCGCGGTGCGTCCGGCGCGGGCAAAAGCACGCTGTTGCACCTGATCGGCGGACTGGATTCGCCGAACACGGGTGAAATCCATTTTGCCGGGCAGAATATCGCCGCGTTTTCCGAACGCGAACTCACCGACTTTCGCAACCGCCGCGTCGGCTTTGTTTTCCAGGCGTACCATTTGTTGCCGGAACTCGACGCGCTGGAAAACGTCTGCCTGCCGGCCTGGGTGGCCCGCGTGCCGGCCGCACGGGCGGAGGCGCGCGGACGCGAATTGCTTGCCCGAGTCGGCCTCGGTGACCGCTGGGAACACAAGCCGTTTGAGCTTTCCGGCGGCGAACAGCAGCGCGTGGCCATCGCCCGCGCCCTCATCAACGAACCGGAACTGGTCCTGGCCGATGAACCGACCGGCAACCTGGATTCGCAGACAGGCGGTGAAATCATCGACCTGCTTAAAAAGTTGCACGCCGAAAAACAGACCACGCTGATCATCGCCACGCACGATGCCAAGGTAGCGGCGCACGCCCGGCGCGTCTTTGAACTTGCCGACGGCCGGATTGTCGAAGATTTGCCGTAAAAAAGGCCGTTGAAAACGGCTTTTCCGGCCATTAGCCTGCGTCCGCCATGCTTGAAGATCGTGATTATATGCGCCAGCCAGCCTATGAAGGGCTGCGCCTGTCGTTCACATTGGCGTTGGTGATTGTCAACACGGCGATTTTTCTTGCCGAATTGGCGGCTTTCAGCACTCCGCGCGGCGCCGTCTTCGTAGATAGTTATTTCGCCTTAAGCGTCGAAGGCTTGCGGCAGGGTTATATCTGGCAACTGCTGACGTTCCAATTCCTGCACGCCGGCTGGCTGCACCTGATCTTCAACATGCTGGCCGTCTTTTTCTTCGGACGCCCGGTGGAAATGGCTTTGGGGCGCGGCCGCTTCCTGACGCTGTACTTGTCCAGCGGCGTCATTGGTGGGCTTTGCCAAATGGCCGCCGCGTTGGTTTGGCCATCGTTTTTTGGCAGCGCGGTGGTCGGCGCATCCGCGAGCGCCTGCGGGTTGGTGGCGGCTTTTGCCGTGTTGAACTGGTGGGAGCGGTTCACGCTCTTCATTTACTTCTTTCCCGTCACGATGCGCGGACGAACGCTGCTGTGGTGCAGCATCGGGCTGGCTGCCGGCAGCATTTTTTTGACGCCTCACAGCAACATCGCCAATGTTGCGCATTTGGGCGGCATTTTGACGGGCGCGCTTTTTGTGCGCCAGATTGTCCAGGGCCACTGGCATTGGCCGGAATGGGGTTCATCATCGTCACACCCGGCGGTGCCGCGGGAATTCGCCGTCACCCGTGCCGGCAAGGGCAGATTCTGGCGCTCGGCGGCGGGCAAATCCGACGAGGAATTGCCCACCGACGAGTTTGTGAAAAATGAGGTGGACCCCATTCTCGAAAAAATTTCCGCGCACGGCATCCAGAGCCTGACCGCGCGCGAACGCGAAATTCTGGAAAAGGCCCGCTCCAAAATGGCGAAGCGGTGATGACCGCCCCCGGCTGCCGGCCGGACATACCTATGCCGCTCATTCTCCGCACGAAGATATTCCTGTTCCTGTTTCTGGTTTTGTCCGGCAAAACCGCATTGGCCGGAGACGCCCCGGAATCATCGTCGCCGGTAACCGTGACGGATAATGGGAACCAAATCGTCATGGAAAACGGCATCGTCAGCCTCACCTTTGCGAAAAAGGCCGGAGACGTCAGCTCGATTAAATATTGGGTAAACGGCCGGGAAGTGGAACTGGGAGACGGCCAGGCGGCCATGTATTTCGACGCGAACCTGGGCGGGAGCGTCAAACCGGATTATTTTCGCCCGTTGAGCCAGTCCGGCACGCACTTCGACATTGTGCAATCCGGACCGGATTCAGGGGAAGTCGCGGCGGTAAGTGAACCGACGCCGCACTTTCCGTTTCATACGGAGGTTCATTGGATTCTGCCACGGGCCACGCCCGGTTTCTACGTGTACGTCATTTACCGGCATGGTCCGGGCATGGCGGCCGCCTCCCTGTCGCAAAGCCGCACGGTCATCAAAGGCGTTCCCGGCCCTCGGATTTTCACCCATCACATGGTGGACGACCAGAGAAAAGGCCCCTTCCCCACGGGCAAAATCGTCGGGACCGTCCAGGACGCGACCTTTCGCTATGCGGACGGGACCATTTACACAAAATACAACAACAGCGCCTTCATCGCCGATGAGCTCGTGTATGGCATGGCGGGAAACGGCACCGGGATTTGGATGATCCTGCCCGGCCGGGAATACATCAACGGCGGGCCGCTGCGCCAGGAATTGACCGTCCACATGGATAATGTCCTGCTGTGGATGTTCCAAGGCACTCATTTCGGCGCCAACGCCATCACTCTGAAAGCCGGCCAGAAGTGGACCCAGTTTTACGGCCCGGCCTTCGTCTATTTCAACCAGGGCACCACGACTGACGCGCTGTGGCAGGACGCGAGGATTCGCGCGGTCAGCGAGGAGATCCGGTGGCCTTACGATTTTGTAAACAATCCGGACTACCCTTTGTCACGCGGAACGGTCATCGGTCAAATAAAGCTGAGCCATGGTGACAGCGCGAAAGGAGCCTGGGCGGTCCTGGCCCCGCCGGGTACGAAAGATTGGTGCCAGTCGAGTGGCGGATACACCTTTTGGACCAGAACCGATGAGTCCGGGCATTTTGTCATCCCCAAGGTGCGTCCCGGCAGCTACACCCTGTTCGTCAGCGGCGCGAATCAGTTTGTGGATTACCGCGCCGACGGCGTCCGGGTGGGACCGGGTAAAATCACCGACCTGGGCACATTGACGTGGAAACCGGTCACCCACGGACGCACCCTGTGGCAGATCGGCGTCGCCGATCGTTCAACCGGGGAATTCAAGAACGGCGATGACGTGCGTCATTACGACAATTTCATCCGTTATGCCCGGGAATTTCCTGATGACATCACGTTCACCATCGGCAAAAGTGAAGCGGCCAGGGACTGGAATTTCGCGCAATGGGGCTGGTATAACAAAACCCCTTACTGGACGATCCGTTTTGACGAACCTAAGACTTTGTCCGGCCGGGCCACCCTGACCATCGGTGTTTGCTCCTCGTCGGACCGGCGATTGGAAGTTAAGGCGAATGGCCGGGAGCTCGGCGTTCTCAAACTTCCCAAGACCGGCACGGCAGCTTATCGCAGTGGCGGGCAGGACAGCGAATACCACGTGTACACGCTCCCCTTCAACGCGAACTGGTTGAAGGTGGGAACCAATGAAATCACCCTGGGCATCGAGGGGGCGGTTCCCTTTGCCAATCCGGACGAAGCCCGGCCCGCCCGAATCGGCACCGTGATGTATGACGCCATCCGGCTGGAAGTACAGGACTAAACGGGTCGAGGGTCGAGACCTTTTCTCCGGCACTCGACGCTCGACTCCCTGGCGCGCTGAAGCAAAGCGAAAGCGGCTCGACACCTGACTTTTGACCTCTTACGCTCGCTTCATGATTACGCGTTATTCCCGCCCGGAGATGCGAGCCATCTGGACCGACGAGAACAAGCTTCGTCTCTGGCTCCAAATCGAACTGCTCGCCAGCGAGGCGCTCGTTCGGGAAGGCGTCGTGCCGCGCGCGGATTTCGCCAAAATGAAACGCGGCGCGGGCAAATGGTTTGCCGACCTGCCCGGCCTCGTCGCGCGCCAGAAGGAACTTGAAAAAACGCTCAACCACGACGTCATCGGCTTCACCACCGCCGTCGCCGAGAAAATCAACGACCGCGCCAGTCGCTGGTTCCATTTCGGCCTGACCAGCAGCGACGTGATCGACACCACGTTTGCCGTCCAGATGGTCCAAAGTGCGGACCTGCTCATTACCGACACGAGAACGGTGCGAAAATCCATCGCGGCGCAGGCGCGCAAATATAAATTCACGCCTTGTATCGGCCGTAGCCATGGCATCCATGCCGAGCCGACCACGTTCGGCCTGAAACTTGCGCTCATGTACGACGAGTTTGGCCGTGCGCTCGAACGCCTCGAACGGGTTCACGAAACCGCCGCCGTCGGCAAACTGAGCGGCGCGGTGGGTACCAGCGCGCATCTTTCACCGCGGGTGGAGGCCGATGTCTGCAAAAAACTCGGCCTGCGCCCGGCGCCGGTCGCGACCCAAGTCGTCCAGCGCGACATCCACGCCGAATTCATGACCACGCTGGCCCTCGTTGGCGCGAGCATCGAACGTTGGGCGGTGGAATTCCGTCATCTCCAGCGCACCGAAGTGCTCGAAGCCGAGGAACCGTTCACCAGGGGCCAGAAAGGCAGCAGCGCCATGCCGCACAAGCGCAATCCCATCACCTGGGAACGCCTCACCGGCCTCGCTCGCGTGCTGCGCGGCAACGCCATCGCCGCCCTGGAAAACGTCGCCCTCTGGCACGAGCGCGACATCAGTCACAGCAGCGTCGAGCGCATCATCTTCCCCGATTCCTGCACGTTGCTTGATTATATGTTCGGCCTGCTGACGCGGCTCATGGATGGCCTGGCCGTCTATCCGGAAAACATGAAACGCAACCTCGGTCTGAGCCTGGGCATGTGGAATTCGCAGACCGTGTTGCTGGCCTTGATTAAAAAAGGCCTGACCCGCGAAGCCGCCTACCAACTGGTCCAGGATGCGGCCATGAGGACGTGGGAAGTGAAACACGCCGGCCGCGACGATGCCGACTTTGTGGAGCAATTAAAGGCCGACCCGGCGGTGGCGAAACACTTTAAGGCAGGCGAAATGGAGAAACTGTGTTCTTTGGATTTTCACTTCAAAGAAGTGAACCGCCGGTTCAGGAAATTGGGGTTGTGAAACACGCATCGCGTGTTATCACAGTATTGGCAAACTGCTGACGAACCATACGACCGATCAAGAACGTGCCTGGCAAGCCGAATCAGAACGACTCGGATTTCAATACATCTGCATGCTAAATACCGATGACATTCCAGAAAAGGACGTGATGGGCAATTTGAATATGAATGACTCACAATTTGTGCGCGCTGTTCTGACGGACCAGCCAAATGGATGTTTGTCGGGCGTGAGATTTTAGAAACCCATTGCTTGTAGGTAAACTGGCAATATGGCCTTTCAGATTCATGACAGTGTGGTGCGTGGTGAGATTGATAATCGCATCAAGGGCATCGTGCGCGGCAAAATCTGGGTGGAAGGCCGCGGCGAACCGGTGATGCTGGACCTCAAGGGTAATGCCTGGCCCGACCTGGCTGGTTGTTTGCTCACGTTCACCAATCCGCTCAAGCGTATTCCTCATCAACATCTTGATTCGCTGCATCCGGTCCAGCACGGCACAATCGGCGACCTGACGGCCTCGCGAAAGGTGCGCGTTTTCGATGTTCCGATGCCGGAAGCTTACCTGATGTGCAAGCGCGGCGAGAAACCGCCGGAGCACATGGCCAATTGCCTTTACCTTGAATGGTTCAGCGAAGCAAATGGACGGGTGGTCATAGAGAGCGTGGATTATGAGCTCAGCATTTCCGCCCCGGAATGGCGGATGACGCCGGAGGAAAACGAGCAACGCGCGCGGGCCGCTGCCGCCGGCATGGACGATTTCATGCGGAAACTCACCGAGGCGGTCGAAGCGCAACAGCGCGGACAGAAGGACCCGGAAGCAGAGTGGGACGAACATGATTACGAACGTCTCATGAAGGAATCGGACGCCCGCACGGACAAATACATGGAACTGCTCGATAAATACGGTAATTCAGACGAGGCAGAAGAAAAAATTGCGAAAGAAATGGGCTGGCTGCGTGAGTTGACCGAGGAGGAAGCCGAAGCCGAACGTGAACGGATCGAAGAAATGAATCGCGCGTGCGAAGAAGCCCTGAACGAACCGCCGCCCGAACCCGAACCGCATCGTAAAGGCATTGACTGGATTCGCACCGCCGACGGCGACATCCGGCATCCGCTTCAGCATCGTTGTTTCGAGAGCGCGATGAAATTCTGGCATCAGGTGGACGAACTGGGCTTGGAAAAGCTGGAAGACAAGTATCTCGGCCAGTTCATCTTTGAGTTTCAGACAACCGGCGCCAAACTCGCCGGTGCGTTGAATGGCATTGCGCAGGATCGTGGCATGGCGGACCCGGCTTTCACCGTCGCCTGCCTGAAACGTGCGCTCGACCATCTGCACAAGGCGCAGGCAGGGCTTGAAGCCGTTGTACCAAAGAAGCTTCTGCCGGAAAAAATGACAACCGAGGCGCGGAAGGAATTACTTGAAATCCGCGAGGGCATTTTGCGATTGATGGACAAATTTCGTGGGCGTGAATGAGCGGTGGGTTCTCCGGCATTTTCAGTCGAATTCCGCCTCCTTACGTCGGCGGCTACAAGTAAATCGAGTCCTTTAAGAGCTGTTAAGGGATTTCACCGAGGGGCAGCGTCGGTTTCATGACCGAACCGTCCATTTGTGGCCGGGTGGTCCCGGAATATTTTCCGTGGTACGCCGTCAGGAAGTAGATTAGCACGAACACAATCAACAACGCCAACCCGCCCCAGAACAATTGCCATTGCGTTCCGCCGGTCTGCGTGCAGGCGTTAAACCACCAGCCGGTGCCCAGATAACCGACGAGGTTGCCCACGCCATTGGTCATCAACGCCATCATGGCTTGTGCCCGCACCCGCCATTCGGGCCCCACCCGTTCGTTGATGTAAATCTGCGCCGAAACGAAATACAGGGTGAAGGATAACCCGTGCAAGCTGGTGCCCGCCAGCAACCACACCTTGCCATTCACCGCGCACAGGGCGAAACGCAACAAACCACAGCTCAGCCCGGTAATAAAAATCCATTTCAGCCGCCATCTCAGGAACAGACCCGCCAGTGAAAACATGGCGATTAATTCCGTGGTTTGCGCGAGCGTCATCCAGGCGGACGTGTGCCGGAAACCGAGCTGTTGCAGGTGCAGTGGCGTGAACGGATAAAACGCCGCCAGGGGAACGCTGAACAGTGCCGCGGTGATGAAGACCGCGCGGTGATCGCGGTTCTTGAGCAAAACCACCGCGTCCCAACCCAGCCGCTGCAGCAGGGTCGGATGTTCGGTGGATTTCGGCGGGGGCACGCTGGGCACCAGAAAAGTGAACGCGACCAGCGCCAGCCAGGTCGCCGCGCAGGTATATTCCGACAACGTGGAGGTGTCGGCATTCAGCGCACTCACCAGCCAGCAGCCGGCCATCCAGCCCACGGTGGCCCCGGCACGGATGGGGCCAAACTGACGCTCGGAATTCTGCAAACGCGAGAAAACAATCGCGCTGACGATGCTGCCCGTCGGCGCGGCGCAGAGGGCGTAGATTTGAACCAGCAACAACACCAGTCCCGGCGAGGCGCCGGATTTGATGCTCCAGGCGGCGAGCGACATGGTGGCGGCACTGGCCACAGCCAGACCGCGTAATACAGCGACGGGCGAGGCGTGGCGGTCCGCCATGGCACCGAAAATCAGCGGTGAAACGAGGGCCGCCAGGGCGGAGGTGGCAAAGGCATAGGGCGCGATACCCTCCAGATGATGGGCCTTGAACACCACGCTCAAGGGCACCATCCAAATGCCGGTGGCCATGGACTGGATCAGGAACAGCGCCGCCAACTCACCGTATTCCGACCAACGGACGTTTTTCACGCGTAAAACTCCTTGGCCAGCAAACCGGTCAGCCGGTGCACCGCCAGTTGTAAATCAGCCAGCCGTTCCAGTTGCGTCTCCGGCAATTGGCCGGCTTCGGCGACGCGCTGGCAGCGTTGAAAACGCCGGGTGAATGGCAGTCGCGGGTTGTTGAAACCGAGTTCGGCCAGCAATTTTTCAACCTCGGCGGCCAACCCGCGAGCCGCCCGGATCTGGCGCAAGGCCTTTTCCGGGGTCGTCGTTCCCGCGCGCACACCCAGGAGCTGGCGGCATTCAAATTTCTGGCAACGCACCGGGCGTTCGGCATAGATGGTGCAGGCGCACGTGGCGGCATTGAAGGCGGGACACGGTTGCGCGACGCGCGAACGATGGCCCTGGAACAGCGGCGACGGGTCGCCCGGCTCGGGCCGAACGTCGGCAAACAGCACCCCGTTGCAGCACATCCCGCATTGCAGGCACAGCGCATCAATGAACTTGTCCATCGTCGAAATAGGCCGCGCCATCCTACAGATCGCGGCCCCCCGCGGCAATAAAGTCAGCGCCTTTCCCCGGCCCTGCCGCCGGTTATTTCCGGAACCGCGCCTTGACATAAGGCCTTTCGCTGCTAATCTCGGCGCTCCGTCAAACGGGGCCTTTTTGCATCCGGCAAATTGATTAAACGACAAATCAATTTCCGGGCAAAAAGGGAACCTATTTTCCCGCGCAACCGGCGCGAATCAAATTTGATTTATGAAACGCCAATATCAACCGTCAAAAATCCGGCGCAAACGGCAGCATGGATTTCTTGCCCGCAAGTCCACCAAGAGCGGGCGCGCCATACTGCGCAACCGCCGCCGGGTGGGACGCAAGCGTCTGACGCCCGTTTAATCCGCCTGCCCATGCCCGCCTCGTCCCCAGACGCCAGACGCCGAATGCCGGATGTCGGACCTCTGCGACTGCGCCGCGCGGCGCGGCTTCAGGAACCGCGCGATTTCGCACGGGTGCGGCAGCAGGGACAGCGGCTGGCCCTGGGCTGTCTCATCGCCAACTGGCATCCGTTGCCGGACGGCACCACCCCGCGATTGGGCGTCGTGACCAGCCGAAAAATTGGCGGCGCGGTGGTGCGCAGCCGGGCGCGACGGCTGTTGCGCGAGAGTTTCCGCCAGCACCAGAATGAACTGGCGCAACCGGTCGAACTGGTCCTGGTGGCGCGGCCTTCGATTGCCGGCCGCGCCTTTGCCGAGGTTGAAAAGGATTTTCTGGCAACGCTGCGGCGGGCGGGCTTGTTGAAAGCGGCATGAATCCCGCCCAATCCATCCTGATTTTTGCGATCCGGGTTTACCGTTGGACGGTTTCGCCTTTGCTTGCTTTCCTGTTCGGACCGACCAGCGGCTGCCGTTTCACACCGAGTTGTTCGCACTACGCGATGGACGCCATTCGTTCACAGGGAGCGCTGGCCGGCGGCCGGCTGGCGGCCAGACGGATTTGCCGCTGTCATCCCTGGAGTGACGGCGGGCATGACCCGGCGCCAAAAAAGGAACTCCGAATTCCGAATTCCGAATTCCGAATTTGATTATGGATCGCACCGGCATCACTGTTGTCTCGCTCTGCGTCATCCTCCTGATTGCCTGGTTTGCCATGGAGCAGAAGTATGCCTCGCAGATCGTCCGGCCGGCCATGGATACCAACACGCTGGCGACCTCGCAAATCCAGACCGCCCCCACGGTTTCCAACACCGCCCCCACGGTTACGGCAACCGGTTCGACCGCCAATTCCGGTTTCCACTTCGATACCAACGCGCCCGAACAGACCATCGTGCTCACCAATGCGCATGAGCGTTACACGTTCACGTCGCGCGGCGGCGGATTGAAATCGGTCGAGTTGCTGGATTATCCCGAAACCGTTTCCGCGCGCTGGAAAGAGAAATCGGCATCGGCCGGCGTCGCCACGCTGAACGCGCGCACCGCCGTGCCCATCATGGCGATCCTGGGGGAATCCAGTTTGATCGGCGATGGCAATTTTACCCTGATAAAAATCGGCGACGGCGTGCATGCGGAAAAATTTTTCCCCAACGGTCTGCGTATCGTGAAGGAATTTCACATCGGCGCGGACAACCTGGTAAACGTGACGGTGCGGCTGGAGAACACATCCAACCAATCACTGCCGCTGCCGACGCAGGAATGGGTTGTCGGCACGGCGACCCCGATGGATCCCGACGACTACAATTTTCTCATGTACGGGGGAACGATGTGGTTTGACGGTGCCCGGGAACAGCAGGCCAACCTGTCTTATTTCAGCACCAACACCACATTTTTGTTTTTCTTTCCCCGGACCCCCAAATCCGAGTATCGCGAGGGCACCGGCAACGTGGTCTGGGCGGCGGCGTACAACCAGTTTTTCGCCCTGCTGGCGATGCCGAAGACGCCGGCCGCGCAAATCATTGCGCGCCCGGTTTATTTGCCGCCCTTCACCAATGTGGATTGGATGCCGGGCATGCCGTTGCCGGAAGGCATCCAGACCGCCCTGGTTTATCCGGCGCAAACCCTGGGCACCAATCAGGTGCTGGAACGGCAGATTGTCCTCTATGCCGGACCGAAGGAATACCGGACCCTGGCGCGGATCGGCGCACAATTCCAAAACCACGCCGACCTGGCGATGAATTTTGGCACAGGCTACATGAGTTTTTGGGGCATCGGGACCTTCTTCGCCAAGGCGTTGCTGGTGTGCATGAACTGGCTGCATGACGTGACCCGGCTGGGATACGGCTGGGTCGTGGTGTTGATCACCATCATTCTCCGGGGAATGTTCTGGCCGTTAACGGCGGCCAGCACGCGTTCGATGAAACGGATGCAGGCGTTGGGACCGGAAGTCAAGGCGCTCCAGGCCAAATACAAGGACGACATGCAGAAGTTCACCCAGAAGCAGTGGGAACTTTACCGGAAACACAAGGTCAGTCCCATGAGCGGCTGCCTGCCGATGATGATTCAAATGCCGGTGTTCTTTGGCTTTTTCACGATGCTGCGCAGCGCGATTGAATTGCGGGGCGCACATTTCCTCTGGGTCGCCGATTTGTCGAAACCGGACACGCTGTTCATGATTCCGGGGCTGAATTTTCCGTTCAATCTGCTGCCGTTGTTGATGGTGGGGGTCATGGTCTGGCAGGCGCATCTGCAACCGCCGTCCCCGGGCATGGACCCCGCCCAGGCAAAGATGATGCGTTACCTGCCGCTGATCTTTCTGGTGTTTCTCTACAATTATTCCTCGGGCATGGCGTTGTACATGACGATGAGCACACTGATGAGCGTGTTGCAGACCAAGGTCACCCGAATGAACCAAGCCCCGGCGCCGGCCGGCACAAATCCAGCATTGACGCCGCCGCCGAAAAGGAAAAAATAATCGTTTGCACCGTGATTCATTTACCGTTTTATGCCCGCTCAACCTAAAGAAACGCTCGGAAAAATTCTGGAAACGCTCGGTTTTGCCGTCACCATCGAGGAACACCAACTGGAAGAAGGCCTGTTGCTGGAGGTAAAAACCGAGGATGCCGGCCGGTTGATTGGCCGCCAGGGACAATTGCTGGCCGACCTGCAATACATCACCAACCGCCTGCTCTTCCAACAGGACGCCACCACCCCCAAGGTGATGGTGGACGTGGGCGGCTATCGCGCCCAGGCGCGCGAAGCGCTGGTCAACAAGGCGAAAAATGCCGCGGAAAAAGTCCGGCGCTGGGGTGACCCCGTGGAACTGGAGCCGATGTCTGCGTTTGACCGCCGGGTGGTGCACCAGGCGCTTAAGGACGATCCCGACGTGGAAACGCACAGCGTCGAGGTTGAAGGCTCGGAGAAGAAGGCCATTCTCCTCCGGCCCAGACATTGAACGGCGTTATTGGCCGAGAATGGTCAGATTGTATGCCGGCGAGAGCGTGTTGGCCGGCCGGGGGCCCTTGCCGATATCATTGTACAGGTAATCAAACTTATAGCGGTAAGCGACCCCATTAACCCCGGGCGGCACGGGCACAAACCCTTCCCAGCGGTTGGTCACCAGCGGCGTCGGGCGCATGTCATAGAGCTGGCCATTGGCGACCACAAAAGGATGGATGGAGTCCCAACGCAACGATTGCTGTTGCGACGTGAAGGCGACTTCGACGGGATAAAGGTTGTTCGCGTTGCGCGGTTGTTCCAGCGGCGTCAGATTGGTAAACGTCGTGGCGCAACCCGTCAGCAACAACACCGGGAGGAGCGGCAAAGTTTTCTTCCACATAATGCGGGCAGCTTTACATAAGTGCCGATGGCTGTAAAGTTGGATTTTAGCGCTTGAACCGGCTTCATTGGTCGGGGTATTTTTCTTCACGTATGGATTCCCCCAATCAACCCCCCTCCGGTTTTCGTAATTATCGCTGGATCATTTGCGGGTTGCTGTTTTTTTCCACCACCTTTAACTACCTGGACCGGCAGGTGATCAGCTATCTGCAGCCGTTTTTTTGCCGGCCGGAAAGCCAGGGCGGCTTCGGCTGGACCAACTCCGATTTTTCCTACCTGACTTCGGCTTTTACCGGCGTTTACGCGGCAGCGACGGTTTTCGCCGGCTGGCTCATTGACAAAATCGGCACGAAACTGGGATTGGCGCTCTCGCTCATCGCCTGGTCCATTTTCGGAATTCTCAACGCCTTCGTCGGGCAGTTGCTGGGAATGCATATCATGATACGCAGCCTGTTTGCCGTCAGCGAAGCGGGCAACTTTCCCGCGTCCATCAAGACCGTGGCCGAGTGGTTTCCCAAGCGCGAACGCGCGCTGGCCACTTCAATTTTCAACGCCGGTTCGAATGCCGGGGCGATGGTGGCGGCGTTCGTGGTCCCGACCTGCATGATCTACTTCGGGGAGAAACAAGGCTGGAAACTGGCGTTCGTTTTCACCGGCGCCCTGGGGTTTCTATGGCTGATTTTCTGGTTCTGGCTTTACAACCCACCCTCAAAACATCCACAGCTTTCCAAAACTGAATACGATTACATCCACATTGATGACGAAGTCGCCGCCGACGCCCAGACGGGCGACCAGGCGGTGGTTCCGTGGCTGCGGCTGTTTGGCTATCGCCAGCTCTGGGCGTTCATCGCGGGCAAATTCATGACCGACGGCATCTGGTGGTTTTATTTGTTCTGGCTGCCGGCCTATTTGCACGATCAATTCAAGATGACACAAAGCGAAGTGCGGATGCCCACCTTTATCGTTTATGGAGTCGCCATCCTTGGCAGCATTTACGGCAGCAGCATTCCGCTGACCCTGATCAAACGCGGCATGGCCGTCTATCGTGCACGGATGACCACGATGCTGATCATCGCCGTTTTTCCCCTGGCGGTTTTATTGACACAGTACTTCGGCAATGTGGACCGTTTTGGCGGCCTGGCGGCAATCCTGGCCATCAGCATGATTTGCATCGGCTGTACGGCGCATCAGGCCTGGTCGGCAAATCTTTTCACCACGGTTTCCGACATGTTTCCAAAGAAAACCGTCGCCTCGGTCACCGGCATCGGCACCATGGCCGGCGGTATCGGAGGTGTGCTCATCCAATTGCTTCAAGGCCGGCTGCGGGATGCGTTTCCCGCCTCGCAAACCGCCTACCTCATCATGTTCGCCATTTGCGCCTTCAGTTATCTGATCGCGTGGGGTCTCATGAAGGCGCTCGTGCCGCGGCACCAGCCGATTACCGACCTGTGAATCGCGCAGCGGCGCCCCGGTCGAACGCCGCCACTTCGGAAGAAGAACCCTGCGGCTTTCCGGAGAAAGCCGCGACGTCCGTTTCAGATCGTCATCGCGTCGAAACCGCCGTCCACCACCAGCTCCGTCCCGGTGATGAAGCTGCCCGCGTCGGACGCCAGCAGCAATGCCGCACCGATCAGTTCATGCGCCTCGCCAAAGCGTTTCATGGGCGTCTTGGCCAGAATCGTGGCCACGCGGTCGGGACTGAGGACTTTCCGGTTTTGTTCGGCGGGAAAAAAGCCGGGCACGAGGATGTTCACGCGTACACCCTGCGTCGCCCATTCGCGCGCCAGATTTTTGGAAAGATTATGAACCGCCGCCTTCGATGCCGAGTAGGTAAACACGCGTGAAAGCGGATTCAATCCGGACGCCGAACCGACATTGATGATGCTGCCGGAGCCCTGGTCGACCATGTGCCTGCCAAAAACCTGGCAGGCCAGCATCAGGCCCTTTAAATTCACCCTGAGAATGCGGTCCATTTCCTCTTCTGTAATATCAAAAAACGGTGTCGGCGAATTCACCCCCGCGCCATTGACCAGAACGTCCACGCGATTGAATCTGGCCAGCACGTCGGCCAGCAGCTTTTGCAAGCCGGACTGGGAGGTGGTGTCGCACGGAAAAAAATCCGCCTTCCCGCCATCCTTTGAAATTTTATCTAGCCGGATTTTGGCCTTGTTCGCGTCGCGCCCGACAATGGCAGTGGTCGCGCCGGCCGCCGCCAGGCCTTCGGCTATCGCACCGCACAATTCGCCCGTACCGCCGATAACGACGGCGACCTTGCCCTTGAGTGAAAATAATTCCGCAGGTGTTTTCATATTTTATCCCGGACAGACGAGCTTCGCGAGTCCCTGAACTTTTTACAATTAAATTCGGCCTGAACCTCATGTGACCCGGCCGGCTGACGGTAAATCATCCTAGCGTTGAACGCGGGCGCCGCCGCCTTTCATCAATTTCTCGACCTCGCCCTTTGACGCCATCGAGGTGTCACCGGGCGTCGTCATGGCCAGCGCGCCGTGCGCCGCGCCGTAATCCACCGCCTTCTGGGGATCGCCGGTGGTGATGAGACCGTAAATCAGGCCGCTGGCGAAACTGTCGCCGCCGCCAACGCGGTCAAGGATTTCGAGATCGGGATATTTCTTCGATTCGTAAAATTTTCCGTCCATCCAGCAAATTGCGCCCCAATCGTTGCGCGTCGCCGTTTTGGCCGCGCGCAAGGTCGTGGCGGTGACCTTGAAATTTGGAAATGCCTTCACCGCCGTCTCGATCATTTTCTGGAACGCACCCACGTCAATGTGCAGCAGGTGCTCGTCCGCGCCGGCGACCTCAAAGCCGAGGCAGGCGGTGAAATCCTCCTCGTTGCCGATCATCACGTCCACGTATTTGGCGATCTCCCGGTTGACCTCCTGCGCGCGTTTCTGGCCGCCGATGGATTTCCAGAGCGACGGGCGATAGTTCAAGTCGTAGCTGACCATGGTTCCGTATTGCTTGGCCTTCTTGACCGCTTCGATGACAAGCTGCGGCGTGCTGTCGCTCAACGCGGCGAAAATGCCGCCCGTGTGCAGCCAGCGCGCGCCGACCTTGCCGAAGATGTGGTCCCAGTCGAAATCACCGGGCTTGAGCTGGCTGGCGGCGGAATGGCCGCGGTCGGGAATGCCCACGGCGCCGCGCACGCCGAAACCGCGCTCGGTAAAATTCAGGCCGTTGCGCACCATGCGGCCCACGCCGTCGAACGGCACCCACTTGATGAAGTCCGTGTCCACCCCGCCCTGCAAAATGAAATCCTCCAGCAGCCGGCCCACGTCGTTGTCGGCAAAGGCGGTGGCCACGGCGGTTTTGAAACCGAAACAGCGGCGCAGACCGCGCGCCACGTTGTATTCACCGCCGCCTTCCCAGACCTTGAATTCACGGGCGGTGCGGATGCGGCCCTCGCCCGGGTCGAGCCGGAGCATGATTTCGCCAAGGGAAATCTGGTCGTATTTGCAGGAGGATTTGTCTCGAAGTTGAATGGCCATAGTTTTGTCAGTTAATTGGTTAAAAATTTACACTTGCACGGACTTGAATTCAGCCAAATTCCAGGCCGGCTCACCAACCTCCTTGGACAAATGGCCGAATTCCTCGATTTCTGCCTTCGTGAACAGCAGCCCGCCGTGTTTCTTTGAAAGTTCGCCCGCACGCGCTTCCGGCTGGCCGGGCAACAGACATTTCTCGTTGCCATGGCCGAGAATGTCGGCGATGACCGCCTTCACGTTCTGCATCTGCGTGCGGCCCTTGACATAATCGTTGCCTTTCATCGCATCGGGATGAATGACTTGAAAATAAAATGTCGAACCGCGCTTCTCATCTTCATCGCCGCGCGACGTGCCGCGGATTTCCGGCAGCGAACCGCCGATAAAACCGGCGTAAAGTTCGTCAATCAAACCAAGGCCGTAACCCTTATGCGCGCCGAACGGCAACAGTGCGACGGCCTTGTTCGGATCGGTTGTTTCCCTGCCCTCGGCATCCACGGCACAGCCAGGCGGAAGCTGTTTGCCCTCGCGTTTCATCACCTGCACACGGCCCATCGCCACCGTCGAAGTCGCCCAGTCAATGACGATGGGAAAACCAATCGCGTCCTGTGTTGGGAACGCCCATGAATGCGGGTTCGTGCCCATCGTCGGTGTTTTGCCGCCGAACGGCACGACCTCGGACGTGGCCGAGGTGCAGTTGGTGTAGGCAAGGTAGCCCTTGAGCGCGGCGTCCATCACGTAGCCGCCGCCCCAGAGATAATGCGTCGCGTTGTCCACGCTGACCATGCCCACCCCGAATTTGTCGGCGAGTTGCATGCAGGTATCCATCGCCTCGTAGGCCACGGCCTGGCCGAGCTTGAAATGCGCGTTCCAGATTTCGGCGGCGGCGAAGCGTGACGGCAGCTTCTCGATTTTGGCGCCGGGCTTCCAGCGGCCGACCTTGCTGCCGAACAATTCGTCGAGGTGCAGCGCCTTGATGGCATTATGCGTGCGAATGCCGTAATAGGATGCGCTGGAACAAAACCGCGCGCCGGCGGCGGCTTCGTCGGCGGTATAACCGCGCCCCAGATACGCCTTCTTTACAAGCGCATCATGCTTTTCCTTCGGAACGATGTAATAGGTTTCAGGCATAACGTTGGCGACGAAATGAAAATCGCATCACACCACTTTCTTTACCGGCACCTCGGGATTGACCTGGGCGATGGGCTTTTCGCCATTCATCGCCAGGATGAGATTTTTCACGGAGGTTGTCGCCTGACGCACCACGCTTTCATAGGTGCGCGATGCGATGTGTGGCGTGACGACGACGTTCGGCAGCTTCAGCAGTGGATGGTCGACCGGTGGCGGCTCCTTGTCCAGCACATCCGTACCGTAGCCGCCCACCTGCCCGGATTGCAACGCGGCCACCATGTCCGCCGTGTTCACAATCTCGCCGCGCGCGCAGTTCAAAATCAAAACGCCCTTCTTCATCCCGGCAAACGACTTGGCGTTGATCATGCCGCGCGTTTCCGGCGTGAGGTTGGTATGGAGCGAAATATAATCGGCTGCCTGAAAAACCTCCTCGAGTGAGGCGGCGCGTTTTACGGCATGGTCCTTCGCGAATTTTTCATCCCAATAAACGTCAAAGCCGATGACATTCATGCCGAACGCCTTCGCGCGAATGGCGACTTCCTTGCCGATGCGGCCCAAACCAATGATGCCGATGGTCTTTTCCAGAAGCTCGTGGCCGGTCTTGCGCTTCCATTCGCCTTTGCGGCTGGCGTCCACGCCGTGGAGGAAATTTTTCTCCAAGGCGAGCAGCAGCAGAAATGTGTGTTCGGCCACCGTCGTGTGGTTGACCCCGGGCGTGTAGAGCACGGGAATTCCAAATTCCGTGCAGGACTTGACGTCGATCTTGTCCACGCCAATGCCATATTTGCTGATGACCTTCAGCTTCGGACGCGCCTTCTCCAGCACCTTGCGCGTAATGGCATCATCGCCGCAGATGTAGCCGTCCACGTCGCCGACCAGCGCAAGCGTGTCGGCCTCATTCAATGGACCGCGGGCGCGGACGATTTCCCAACCGGTCCGGGCGAGCAAATCGTGGTGCGCGCCCGGGGTGTCCTGGAATGAAGTCGTGGTGAGCAAAATTTTCATATTAGTCAGGGTAAAAAAAATCAGCCTCCGCATCAATCACGGAGGCTAATGAAAAAGTGCCGCGGATTTTGAAAATTCGGCACTCAGACCGCGCCCAGTTCGGAATAGGCCATGGAGTTCAGCCGCGACTGGGCGTTTTTGGACAAACCTGTAAACAGGAGCGAAACGTGGTAGCCGACGTGTTTGTTGCCGGAACAGGCGATCACCACCCCGCTGCACTGGATGGGGCTTTCTTCGCGCGGTGATTGCAGGGCCACGGTCATTTCCGTCCACAGATTGAACGGCACCGGACTGCGGAATTCAACGCCACTTTTGTGGATGACCACCGCATCGGTGGAAAGTTCAAGGCGGGTTTGCCGCGCTGCGACTGTGATTTGTTGCCGGAGTGAACCAACGTTCCCGAATTTTCTAGCACTCATAAAGTCCCTTTAAATTAGCATGCGAAATCCAAACGTCAAATTAGCAGTCTCGATTCGCCGAATTAGCCTTTTACCACTCAATCAAGGCCGCACCCCACGTCAAGCCGGCGCCAAAAACCACCAGCAAAATCAGGTCGCCGCGGCGGACTTTTCCCGAAGCAACCGCTTCATCCAGGGCAATGGCCACCGAGGCCGCCGAGGTGTTGCCGTAGCGGTTGACATTGATGAACAATTGCTCGGGCGTCGCGCCCAGGCGTTCGCCCACCGCGTCAATGATGCGGCGGTTGGCTTGATGCGGGATGACACACTTGATTTTGGAAATGTCCACTTCACAGCGGCGCAACGCCTCCTGCGCGGCCGTACACATCGCCTGAACGGCATTCTTGAAGGTCTCGCGTCCCTCCATCTGGAGGTAATGCAGTCTTCCCGACACGGATTCCACGCTGGCCGGACAACGGCTGCCGCCGCCGGGCATGAAAAGCAGATTCGCTTTTCCGCCATCGGCGCCCATCACGGCAGTCAGCAGACCATGGGCATTGGGACGATTTTGCAGGACTGCCGCGCCCGCGCCGTCCCCGAACAGGACGCAGGTATTACGGTCTTTCCAATTTACAATCGAAGAAAGTTTTTCCGCGCCGATGACGAGCACCGTGTCATAGGTACGCGACATGATGAATTGCTGCCCGATTTCCAGGCCGTAAATGAAGCCCGAGCAGGCCGCCTCCAGATCGAAGGCGGCGGCGCGCCGCGCGCCGATTTTTTGCTGCACCAGGCAGGCGGTGGACGGAAACGGCATGTCCGGGGTGATGGTCGCCACGGCGATCAGATCGATTTGTTCGGCGGTGACGCCGGCCATTTTCATTGCCCGTTGCGCCGCTTTGACCGCCATGTCGGACGTATATTCATTTTTCGCGGCCACCCGCCGTTCCTTGATGCCGGTGCGCGTGGTGATCCATTCGTCGGAGGTGTCGACCATCTTTTCCAGATCCGCATTGGTCAATATTTTGGCCGGCACGTATGAGCCGACCCCGGAAATGGAACAGGTGCGTCCCTGGAAGTTGAACCGGGCGCGGGGATTTTTGAATTTTGGGCTCATGTGGAAATGGCGCAATGGGAATCGTCGCCGGCGGCCAGTTTTTTATTCGCTTCTGCAATTTCGTCGAAGATGATCTGGTTGACGCGGTGTTGGACGGCTTCGGCGGTGACTTGCAACGCGCTGGCGACGGCGCGTTCGCGCGCCGAAGCGTGCGCCTTGAACACCAGGCCATTGAAACCGAGCAACGGCGCACCACCGTAAACCTCCGGGTCCATCCGCTTGCGGATGGCATGAAACGCACCCTTCGCGAGAAATGCGCCAATCTGCCGCTGGGCCGAGTTCATCAACTCGCGTTTCAGCATGGAGAACATGGCCACCGCGAGGCTCTCGGAAGTTTTCAAGACGATATTGCCGACAAAGCCGTCGCAAACCACCACGTCCACGTGGTCTTTGAACAAATCGTGTCCCTCGACATTGCCGATGAAATTCAAATCGAGCCGCCGGCAAAGCTTGAACGCTTCGAGG
>Ga0070731_10001162_pt1 | contig 28602 bp, 28 predicted proteins | sample Coa_R1_2_FD_66448 | JGI IMG/M metagenome (GOLD analysis project Ga0070731, IMG submission 66448) | Surface soil microbial communities from Centralia Pennsylvania, which are recovering from an underground coalmine fire - Coalmine... | ecosystem: Environmental > Terrestrial > Soil > Unclassified ... | reverse complement strand
TGGAGCCAGGCCAGGGAGCGCCGAATCGGTCCGGGATTCGGTCTATTCAATAAGATGATTCCGACGCAGATGTTCAACGGTTACGGCGATCAGGTCGCCAGCCTTTATGCCGGAATGGACCTGCGCAAGAACTTCTAGAGAATCTTCGTGAATAAGATCCTGACCAGCAAATGGACGAAGGCAATGGTCTTCGTGGTGTGCCTTGGTCCTGCCGCCTGGCTGGTGTGGCGAGGGGTCAATCAGAATCTCACCGCCGATCCAATTAAGTACATCACGCATTTCACTGGCGACTGGATTCTGCGCTTTTTGATAATCACGCTGGCAATCACTCCGCTTCGGAAAATTCTACATGTGCCGCAGCTGATTCGTTTCCGGAGAATGTTCGGACTATTCGCTTTCTTTTACGCGTTTCTGCACTTTTCGACGTGGATCGGACTGGATCAAACATTTGATTTGACCGGAATGTGGCAGGACGTGATCAAGCGCCCGTTCATCACCGTGGGATTTACCGCTTTCGTGCTGCTGATTCCACTGGCGATCACCTCGACGGCGGGATGGATCCGCCGCCTGGGCGGAAAGCGCTGGCAGATGTTGCACCGACTGATTTATGCGACCGCCGTATTAGGCGTGATTCACTTCTATTGGTCGGTAAAATCGGACGTTCGCAAGCCGCTAGAGTACGCTTTCCTCGTAGCACTATTGCTGGCATGGAGGATTGGCTCGTGGCTCATGGCACGACGAAAAGGTATGGTGCCCCGAACGACCGCTCGCCAGGAACCTCGTACGGCAGAATCCGTCCAGCGGTAGGCGAGAACTGTTCCAAAATCCCATTTATTCGTCCGGCGGTTTGCCATTGTACTCGCCCGCCTTCAGTGGGCGGATGCACATCTCGGTTCCATTCTCGCTGCACTGATAGACCTCGTATAACGGGAGATCGCGCGGTTGCACCAGATAGTCTCCCTCTTCGGTTTCTGTCGCTAGTTCGTAACTGTCGAGAACGTAGGGATTGCCGGATGTTGCGCGCACACGAAAGACGCTGGAGCCGGGCTCGTAATTGCCGTAGCTGAAACAGCGCGCGATGCAGGCGCGGTCAATGATGTGCTGATTCAATATTCGCGAGCCGGGAAACGGTTCGATGGTAGCCAGCACGCGCTGATTGGGCGGAAGTTTGCTTACCAACTGGACGACTTGCGCCTCCATTCTGTTGACGATGGCCGTATCGCGGTAAAGGAAGGTGAAAAAGACAGCGGCAATCGCAGCCGCAGCGACAAAGTGCCATTTTCGAGGTCGCATTGCGCCCAGCACGCAACAACCAATCACGGCCGTAATCGAAGTGAATCTTTCCGTTAAGAGCGCGATGGTGGCCGAGGGCGGGGGAAAATGAATGGCGTCCGGCAACACGAGAACCGAAAACATCGCCAGAATATAAAGCTGAATAGGGAGGATGTAATACTTTAGAAAACCAGGTTCACGTCTTCTCTGAATCAAATCGACGGCGATGGAAACGAGCGCGAAGGTGAGCAGCGCTCGCGCGAGCAGGCGATAGCTCTCGCCGAAAAGAACAAGCTGGTCTGCGCCGTTGAAGGCGTAGAAAGGCTTTGCTCCCGCGTCGGCGGCGTAGTAATGCGAAATAAGGATGTGCACTGCGAAGAGTAAAGCGGCAACCGCGATGCAGATCAGCCATTGGTAAACACGGCGCGGAAACATCTCCGCAATTCCAATATAAGCCGCTGCGCCCAAGAGCCACATCAATCCGAGCGGGTGCGCCATGAGAACGAGGGGCGCTATCAACAGCAAGCTGAGCCTATCCCAGCGTGTTCCTCTCCACCATAGCGCAAGACCGAAAAACGAAAGACCCAGCGATAGGTAATAATTAAAGAAGCCGAGATGGAATGTCCAGCCGTAGGTAACCAGCGCAATACAGGGCAGCAAAGACCAGGGTGGACGCCGAACAGCGGCGGATATCAACGCAAAAGCGCCCCAGAAGAAGGTCAGCACGGCGAGAGATACAACTAGCTTCTCGGCCGTGTGCAAACCGATGATTGAGCCAAGATTGCTCAGTAGAATGTCGAAGAGAATGTTGGTGCGCTGGGGAGCGATCCAAAGGCCCGGCGCTTGGCGCCGATGGATCAACTGGACGAGCCAGGCATTGTACAAATGGCTCCCCAGATCTGACGCGACAATCTCGCGGTGCCAGAAACAGGGCGCCAAAATAAGAATAGAAATCCCTGAAAGAGCTAGCCAGTGTTTCTCCGCGAAACGAAGTGCGGCGGCAAAGGCGGAGGAATCTTCTTGGATAGAAAGGGCGCCCTGGCTTTGCCCGGGCACGTAAGGAGAATCTGCGCTCACATCAAAGCCATATCATCCGGATTCCTAGACGAGCCGCGATGGTATCTCAGAGACTAGCATTTGATAAAACAGGAAGTGCTCGGGTTCGTTCTATGCAAGTGGGCCAGAAATCCGAAAGTCGTGCGATTGGAACGGAATCTTAGCGACGCCGCGGCGGCGTGGCCGGTGTCGCTGGCTGGCGAGGCGCCCCGGGACGTTTGCGCTCAGAGGGATCCCAATCTTCCGGGGGGAAGGCAATGCGCCAAAAGAGCGGCGACGGCTCGGTGAATTCCACACCGATTTCTAACTTGCCGGCGTCTTTCTGTCCTACAAAAGTGACCGTGCAGGGCAGCTCTTCGGCCGTCTTTTTGTTTACGAGGGCAATTTCCTGACCGCGCGCCACGGGATTTGCCATGCGCAAGTTACAGCCGTGCGCACTGACGGACACGGTGTGAGATTCTTCCTCAAACCGCAGGGTGCCTCGAGCGCCGCGGACGAGGATGGGCATTGCGATGTTCACGCGATGCGAGCGCCGGCGATCTGCCGCGCCCTCTGCTGGCGTTGGGGCCTTCATGTCCGCCATCAAGATCTCCTGGTCCGACGAGGTGCGAACAGCATTCTACACCACCGGCAGTGGTTGGGTGGGGTGCCGGGTTCCGACAGCCACAAACTGGTCAATAGGTGGGCCGAGCGCGTCTGGGCCCTGGAAAACAGCCGGGGGCCGTTCAACGAATGCCAATCACGGCCATGAGGCGGCCCGTAACACGTTCACGCCTATAGCTGAAAAAAAGATCCCCGCGGCACGAGGTGCAAAGTCCCGATTGGAAAATCTGTGCGACTGGCACTCCGGCCTCCGCTAGAATCGCGCGGTTTGCCGCGCGCAAATCGAGGTGAACGCGCGGTGGCGGCGGTGCGTGTCCAGGTGGCTTCATGGTCAGCCACGGAAGCCAATTCGGATCGTTTTCGCCAGCGGCGAGCGTTTCGAATGGGCCGTCAAACCATTCGCGCGCATCAGGGAATTGCGAGTGGAAGGCCGCTGCGACATCGGAGCCGACTTCGTAGCAGCAGCGGCCGATCGAAGGCCCAATGGCGGCGATTACGTCTTGCGGCGAAGTACCGAACTCCATACGCATTCGGCCCAGGGCCTTCGCAGCAATTCGGAGCAGCGTGCCACGCCAGCCCGAGTGAATTGCCGCTACGGCTCGGCGCTTCCTGTCGGCCAGGAGGATCGGCACGCAATCCGCGGTTTGCATCGCAAGTAGGATGCCTGGAACGTTGGTGAGAAGCCCATCTCCTTTCGCGGCCTTGGAAATCGGGGGAGTCGCCGAAGAGACTCGATGCAACAAATCAGAATGAATTTGCTCGATTGCAACGAGCCTCATTTTCTCTGCGCCGATTGCCTGAAGAAATTGTTTGCGATTCAATAGGACACGCGTTCGATTGTACCCAGGCGTAAAGCCCAGATTTAGAGCTGGGCCGTTGGCTTCCCGCTCTCGTCGAGGCATGGGGGGTTTTGCCCCATTTGTTGCGTGAAGCTGGCTGTTGCCGCCGCAGCGGGTACTAAAGGCGTGGATGAGCCAGTTCAGCTGCGTCAGAGCCGGTGCTTCGAGGACTTGCAGGCGCCCTGCAGGGCGAAGATTCCAGTTGTCTTGGGCCAAAGGCGAAGGATGAGTAGATCGAGATTTCCCCCGGCGCTTTTTTGACACGGCTACGCTCATGTTATGCGGCCGCATGCTGCGCCTCATCTTAGGCAAGATGTGCAGTCGCTGCGGGGCACTCAATTATAGGTATAATCGCGCCCGTTCCCACTCGCATAAACAGGGTCGTCTAGTGATCGTTGGATTAGGCTTGGACATCGCCGAAGTCGACAGGATCGAAGCGGCCATACGGCGCCATGGTGCGCCCTTTCTCGAGCGGCTCTTCACGCCTGCCGAAGTTTCGTATTGTGAGCGCCACAAGAACAGGTACGAGCGCTACGCCGCACGATTTGCGGCCAAGGAAGCGGCGATGAAGGCGTTGGGAACAGGCTGGAGCCAGGGTGTGCGCTGGCGCGACATCGAGGTCACCCGTGAACTGACAGGCAAGCCCACCTTACGTCTGGCCGGAGCCGCGCGTCAGATTGCGGAGCGCATGGGCGTGAAGAATATTTCAGTCTCCATCACGCACAGCGGAAATCTGGCGCTCGCTCAAGTGATTTTCGAAAGCTAAGCGGCAGAGCTAGGTCCGTACCTCTTCCACATTGCCTTCGGGTCCGAGGCGCACGTCCAGCCACCGGTTCGCAGCGTGCTCTCCGGGAACGCGCACTTTCAAATAGTTTCCAGTGATTGCTTCCGTCCAATGATCGCCGCTGCGAGCCAGAGTGAGCGCGCGCAGCACGCTACCCGACTGCGAAGAGCGAAATTCGGCGGACTTTTGCCGCGCCAACGTTCTCAGGGCACGGGCTCGTTCGCGGATTGTATTCGCCGGCACAGTATTCCCGAGTGTGACGGCGGCAGTACCGGGACGCGCTGAAAAAGAAAAAACGTGCAAATAGGTAAACGGAAGATCGCCAATCAAATCGAGCGTCGCGCGAAAGTCTTCGTCAGTCTCGCCTGGGAATCCTACGATCACGTCGGCGCCAATGGCGGCATTCGGCATCAACCTGCGTATCATGTGCACACGCTCGGCGTAATGCGCGGAGCGATACCAGCGATGCATGGCCTTCAGAATCCGGTCGGAGCCCGATTGGAGCGGCACGTGAAAATGCGGCGCCAGGCGAGCGGAAGACGCCATCAGAGATACAAAATCCTCGGTTACATCCTGAGGCTCCATGGAACTGAACCGAAGCCTCTCGATCGAAGTTTCGCAGAGGATTTGTTGGACAAGGCCAGTCAACTCAACTCGCGGAACGAGATCTCGCCCATAGCTTCCAAGGTTGATGCCGCTCAGAACAATTTCCTTCACGCCCCGAGCAGCCAGCGCACGGACTTGTGAGATCGCCTGGTCGGCCGGCAGACTGCGGCTGCGCCCGCGGACAAGCGGAATCACGCAGTATGAACAACGATGATTGCAGCCATCCTGTACCTTCAAAACAGGCCGCGTGCGATCCCCAGCCATGAATGCCGCTGGACCAACTTGCACCGGCAGGTCCCCGAACATGTCGTCTGAAATAATTTTCGCCGCTTGTAATCCAGAGATATTGCCTCGCAGCACGTTCACCGGAATGAAATCAGAGGCGCCGGTCCCGCGTTCTTGGGTAGTGCCCGGTGCGAACTCGCGGGCAAGGGCCGGTATGCGTGCCTGGTGAGAATTCCCGACCACCCATGTGACGCCGGGAATCGCAGCCAGTTCGTCGGGAGCGCGCTGCGCATAACAACCCGTGACGATGACCCGGGCTTCGGGATTGGCGGCGTGAATTTTCCGCACGGCTTCCCGCGCTTGCGAATCCGCCGCGGCGGTAACCGTGCAAGTGTTAAGCACAACGATGCTGGCGGAGTCGTGGCTGGGGGCCAGCGTAAATCCGGAATTCAGGAGCTCGTGGCGGATAGCCGCTGCGTCGGCGTCCGTTGCGCGGCAGCCAAAGTTTTCAATAGAGAAGGTGGCCATGGTGTTCGCAGCCTGCTGGGTCCGACGAGGAGAAATTATAGCAGCGAGTGGGAGCTCCAACGAGCCCGTCAGCGAGGAATGGACTGCAACTGCCCTTGTGGAACGCCAACTGTGTTACGGCGCTGGTAACAAAGGAGGATCAAGTCCGCGCGGCGACGAACGCCGAACTTGGCTAGCAAGTTGGATACGTGGAATTTCACGGTACGCTCGGAAATGTGGAGGCGCTCGGCCACTTCCTTGTTGGCCAGGTTCTCAAGCAGGCTACTGAGAACCTCTTGCTCGCGACGGCTGAGTTCACTGGGAGAGTCCACTCGAAGGCGCCGTCCATGCGTGCTGCTCAAAATCGAATCCACGAACCGGGAAAGAACTGGCCGCGGAACCCAAATTCCTCCCGCGGCTACCTGAGGAAGCGCGCGCGAGAGCTGGTCCCGGGCTTCTTGATAACTCAGTATTCCCTTTGCTCCAAGGCGCAGCAGGGAATAGCTCTCGGTTTCATTCAGCTTGTCTCCCACTACCAGCAAGCGCGCGCCAGAATAGCGTTCCAGGATATTGCCGAGCAAAGCCCCAGTTGCCTGTCGCGCCGCGTGGGCGTCTACAACATAAACCGAGGCGCGAGGAACGTCCAGATTGCGCAAGTCGGGTGCCAGCATCGAGGTCAGATGCCTGGACGTGATCTGGAAGCCCGAATCCTCGAGCAGGCGATGGAATTCGTCCAACACCATCGGGTGCGGCGAGAGCAGACAGACTTTCAGACTCGATTTGCCGTTGAGACTCGATTTGCCATTCGATTTCGACATGTTTCTATCAGGCTAGCCGAATTACCACGAAGGGGCAAGGCGGACTCAAGATCGGATTTCATAACAGGCACGGGGTCGTACCAGTGATCGGCAAGCAGCTAGTTTGTTCCTCGCGCCAGTGCTTTCCGGTGCGGCGGCTCGGCGGGCGGCGGGAGTTCCATGTCGGCCTGTCCGTTTTGCCGGGGATGTTTCGCTGGCAAACCCGCCTGGCGGACTTTGTAGAGCAGAGCGCGATAGCTGATTTTCAGCACTTGGGCGGCCTTGCGCCGGTTCCAGTGATTGGCCTGCAGGACGCGAAGGATCACGTCGTGCTCCATCTGCCGAATCGCCTGTTGAGAGATGCGCTTTAGGGGAATATGGCCATCGGCATTGGGTTCGTAGACGATGTGTGCCGGATGCCGATCGACGTGGTCGCCGTAAAAAGTTTCCTCAGACCCGAGGACGACGTATCGGGCAATCGAATTTTCGAGCTCACGAACGTTCCCGGGCCAGTCCTTTTGCTGCAGAAGGTGTACCGTCTCCTGCGATAGCGGGGCGGCATCTCGCTCAAAGCGCCGATTAAATTGATTTCGGAGATACTCGACGAGGTAAGGGATGTCCTCACGGCGCTCGCGCAGGGAAGGGAGAGTAATCGTGATTACGTTGATGCGATACAAAAGATCCGCGCGAAAATTGCCATCCGCGATCTCCCGTTGAAGCATGCGGTTGGTGGCGCAGACCACGCGCGCGCCCAAGCGTCTTTCCTCGCGATCGCCGATGCGCGTGAAAAGGCCGTCCTGGAGAACGTGCAGCAGTTTCGCCTGGAGACTCGAATCTAGCTCCGCGATCTCGTCCATGAAAAGCGTGCCGCCCTCGGCCATTTCCATGCGGCCAGGCTTCGCGGCCTGGGCGCCGGTGAATGCGCCCTTCTCGAAGCCGAAGAGTTCGCTCTCCAGTAGTGTTCCTGGGATGGCTGGGCAATTGACCTTTACGAAAGGCCCATTGTTCCAAGGCGAGCGGCTATGGATGAAGCGGGCGAGCACTTCCTTGCCTGTGCCACTTTCGCCGAGGATCAGAATGGGGACATTTAGGCCGGCCGCGCGGTCCACCCTTTGCCGCACTGCCTGCATGGTGGCTGACGGTCCAAAGTAGATTTGCTCCGGCGGCAATTCGACGGCGGCGGCTCGAGGATCTACTTGAGCGGAAGAAACCATTTAGGTGCTGGTAATGTGCCCCAGTTCGGACATCCCCCAGCCATCTCCCAGCACACTTGCAACCAAACCAGAATCTAGAATGATCGCGCGAGTCGTTGTGCGATCCGGCCCTCTTGCCCTGCAAGCCCTTATGTTTGTTTCTATTTGAAAGGTTCTGATCGGGTACCGGTTCGCGGTTGAATGCTGCCGGTGAACCAGGGGAGACACTTGTTGCCTGAAAAGGCTTGGCACTTAGGGGAAGCGCCATTCCTAAGCGCGGACACCGCCTTTCCTCGCCTGAGCAGGTCGAGGCCGGGTGCCTTGAGTGCGAAGGAAGGTCTTGGGAAGCGGGTGAAACTGCTTAAATGCGAGCGCCCTCTCCTCGAACGATGTCGTAGCGCTCAATGACGGCCGCTACGCCAATCGTCTCGTGATTGTCGTCGGAGCGCCTATCCACCCGCACAACGCGTCCATGCGCACGAACGAAAACTTCCGAACCGCGGGTGATCTCGGCAGGCAGAGTGAGCGTGAAATCGAGTTCGGTGCCCGGAGCCAGATCCTTGTGGGCGGTGAAGTAGACACCGCGCGTGGAAATGTCTCGGGTCTGGCCGCTATCCGATTTGGGCTCGAGATTGATGGGCAACCGTATATTGACCGGAAGCGATAGATCGTAGCGGCGCGCCATGCGACGTTCCGTCATCCCTAATGCTCCTTCAGGACTGGATTGAAGTGCACAGCGGTCCCCTGGCTGGGCAGCAATCGCTGTTCCAAACCTCACGTCGCCCTGGCGATGCCCCCGAATCGTGCACAGGCGACGCGAAATGAAGCGGTGCAAATAAGCCCTTTAGCTGATAATGAAAACTTGAGCCTGGATCATCGCACTCGCAACGCGCACGACAATGCTTTACGCGACGCATGTTTTTCGGACGGGAATATAAACTAAGCGACAGCGAAAAGGATAGCCCATTTCGCTCTCTGTGTTCCAGATAGGTACCCCTGGAGGGGTACTAGCAGACTGCTTCAACTGTCCAGTACTGCGCCCCTTTAGTACAGACCTATAGAATCAATCGTGGATGGCTGGAATTGGCGGGCCGTCCTTCAGCGCTGAATTCTGTGCTGCGGCCTCTTTTGCTGCGGTCTCTTTCGCCGCTGCCTCCTTCGCGATCCTCGCTGCTTCCTTCGCCGCGGAAGAACGGGAGCCTCGGCCAGAATCGAGATTAAACTGGCGCATTTTATACAGCAAAGCTTTGTAGCTGATTCCCAACATCCGCGCTGCGTCCTTGCGGCACCAATTCGTTTTTTCCAGGGCGCCGGCAATTGCTTCCATCTCCGCTTCATCTTTCAGGCCTCGGACCAGAGCCTTGAGTCCTTGTTCCTTCGGCGGGGGAGCTTCCTCCTGTACGGGCATTCGCTGCTGTTGTCCCGTCATCTCCAGGAGTTCACGGAAGCTACCCGCATCGTCTTCGAGAATCACATAGCGCTTCACGAAATTTTCCAGTTCGCGAAGGTTTCCCGGCCAAGGATATCGCGCAGCTGCTTCCAGCAAGGCCTTGGATGGATCGGGTGCCTGCTTCTGGTATTTTTCGCTGTACTTGACCAGGAAGTGCCTGAAAAGCAACGGGATTTCCGTAATGCGTTCGCGGAGCGGCGGGATATGAAGAGAAAGCACATTCAATCGATAGTAGAGGTCCTCTCGGAAGCGGCCCGTTTTCATGGCTTCCTTGACATCCATATTCGTAGCGGCTAGAACCCGGACGTCCACATTCACCACCGCGCGCGCCCCAAGGCGGGAATATTGACCATCTTGCAAGACGTGCAGCAACTTGGCCTGCAAGTGCGGGCTCATTTCAGCGATCTCATCCAGGAAAATTGTGCCTTTGTTGGCCAATTCGAATTTACCGGGTTTTGCGCGAACCGCGCCCGTAAAGGCGCCTTGCTCGAAGCCGAAAAGCTCGGATTCCAGGAGCTCTCCGGGCAGAGCCGCGCAATTGACTTTGATAAAGGGTTGGTTCTGGCGCTTCGAGCGAAGGTGAACCATTCGCGCCACAACTTCCTTCCCGACGCCACTCTCCCCGCTGATAAAAATGGGAACATCCACTGGCGCGATCTGCAAAATCTGCTGGCGTATTTTGAGCATCTGAGGACTGGCCGCGAGAAACGAGATGTCCTCTGTCAGCGCCTCGCAGTATTCGCGAAGAGCTTGATTTTCTGATCGAAGCTGCTGCTTTTGCTGGCACTTCAGAAACGCGGCGTCGAGTTCGGGCTTTTCAAACGGCTTGGTAAGGTAATCCAGCGCGCCGAGGCGGATGGCCTCGACGACGGTGGTGACTTCGTTGGCGCAGGAAAGCATGATGACGTTGAGCGAGCGATCCATCTGCATCAGTTGCCGCAGCGTCTCCAGACCATCCATTTCGGGCATCAGCACGTCGAGGATGATGAAGTCGGGACGCGATCCGCCTCCAACCTCTTTCAGCGCTTCCTTGCCGTTCGGCAAAGTCTCGACCTCGAACCCGTCGACTTCGAGCAGCGTTCGAAGATATTTCCGAATGCTCGGTTCGTCATCCACCACCATAATTTTTTGCTTCCCGGCCATGATCATCCCTCGAAATTATCTTTCTTTATTCCACGTGAATAGGTAATAGAAATGAAAAGGAGCTTCCGCGCCCGACTTCGCTGTCGACCCATACCTTCCCCCGATGCGCCTGTATCAGTCGCTTCGTGATTGCCAAGCCTAAACCCATCCCTGACGACGACGGATCGACTCGCACGAATTCCTCGAATATTTCCTGGTGAAATTCGGCCGAAATTCCCTTGCCCGTGTCGGCGATGGAGATCAGCGCGCTATTCGGACGCTGGGCCCGGTCGCGACGCCTCTCATGGGGCATCGATCCGTCGGTCATTCGCCGCTCCCAAAAGTGCAACTCGGCGGCCAGCGTAACCGAGCCTCCCGCAGTCGAATGCTTCAGCGCATTGTCGAGTAGATTCACGATGCACTGCTGCACTTTCTGATAGTCAAACTTAAATGGCGGCAACCCCTGGCCGAGCCGTACGTCCAGGCGAACACCGCCGCGTTGAAACGCATCCTGCCATCGACCCGCGATATCGCGGATGCAGTCTCCCAAGTCGTTCTCCCGGAGCTGCAAGACAAGTTTACCGCTCTCCAGCGCGGAATAATTCAGAAACATCGAGACAAGCCGCACCAGCCGATCGCAGCTTTCCTTCGACTCTCGCAAAATGTCCGTCTGCTTCTCGCTGAGTTTCCCGAGAGATCCGGTAAGCAAAAGTTCGTAATACCCCTTCATGACCGCCAGCGGCGTCTTTAGTTCGTGAGCGGCAGAGGCCAGAAAGACGGTCTTTTGGCGATTGGCCTCTTGGAGACGAAGGTATGCCGCGAGCAGATTACGGTAGGTAATTTCCCGCTCTTGCATTAGCTCTTGCACGGTCTGACGCATTTCCGCCTCGTCAGTCTGTGCTTCCGATCCCGATGGCTCGACAAAGACTGCCAACCAGTCAGGTTCCGGCAGCCAGCGAATCCGCGCACGGAATTTTCCGGACGAGTGATCCAGCGGAAGATCAATTTCCTGCTCGCCAGCCTCCAGTTGGCCGATAACTCCCTTGCGGTCGACGCGCAGCAAATCGCGGAAAAGGTTCAGTTCGCCAGCAGCATTTAGGTTCCGGGAAGCCAAGGCATCCTGAGCGTGCAGGTTCGCGAAGAGCACCTGACCACTTCGATCCGATACCATGAGAGGGCGGTCCAAGGCGTCCAGCAGGCTCGCAAATAATTGGAAGGTTGCGGCTCCGGCTCCGCCCGGCTGCTTTTCAGCCATCATGTTCTTCGACAAAGCGCGCTCCGTGGTGTTTCGATCAAGCCGAAGACACCCCTCTGTTCAGAGCCTAAAGTGGGGTCGGACTCGTATGCTCGCAAAGGGATTAGGGGGTGTCAATGGTAAATGCGTCCCACTTTGCACAATGGTGGAAACGAATTGCCGCAATTTTGCACCGTCGGGCGCGCCGGAGCCGCCCCGATAAGAACTCTTCATTTTTCAAACTACTGAACCATATAGACTTACAAAAAAGCATCAGTTGTGCGTTCTAACTTGCAACTGAAACTGGCGTCCGCACGAGTACTAATACTAAAGTCTATGACTGACGGGAAGACCCTCGTGAGATCGAGCGCCAATCTTGCCTCATTAGCGGAGGAACGCCGCCGCTCTCCTCGGATCCAGTTGCAGGTGCCGCTTTTCGTCCGAGGCAAAGACCCACAAGGGGAGCAGTTCATCGAGCTGGGCAAGACGCTGGATATAAGCGGTTTAGGGGCCTTCATCGCCAGTCCTCGCGCGCTTGAACTGAACGGTTTTATTACCCTCACCATCCCGGCGCCTTCGATAACCTCGTCAGGATTGGTACCGGCCGGCATGGCACCATTCCAGGCGAAGGTGATACGGCAGCGGGAAGCAGGGGACGTTTACCTAGCCGGCGTTGAATTTACGAAGCCGCTCGGCTAACTGCCTCGCCCGTACACGGTTTCACCGGCTGCAAAGTGGAATCAGTTTTCATCTTTCCCCTCGCCCCGACGTGCAAGCCTCCGCTGGTGCCCCTCCGCAACGCTGACAGAGCCGCACAATCGACTTATAAACCCAGAGTCAGCCCCTAAGTTGTACACAGAATGGCCTAACCATTGCTAGAATCTACACTGCCCCCGTAATCTGCCCGCCTTATGCGAGGTAGGCTGAGAGTAGCTCTAACCGTTCATGTTCCAAGCTGGCGACGCTTTCCAGCCGCGGCCAGCGGCTGAAGACTCTATCTTCGAGCTGTTGATCGAGACCCTCGAAGGCCTCGACGACTCCGCGCGCGCACAGTTTCTGAAGCAGCTTTTCAGGACTCTTACCCGGCTCGATTTGACCGAGACCCAGAGCAGCGAATACTGGTCTCGAATTCTCCAGCGGCGCGCCGAGTTCACCACCCTGGGAAAAAAAATCTCCTGGAAAGTGGCACTGTTGGATGTGCTTTCCTCTGAGGGCCTGCTGCGCGTTCCCGTCCTGGTGGAGTATGACGATTTCAAAAGGCTGCAGGTCGACGCTGCAACCGATGCTTTGACCGGCCTGTATAACAGGCGGCTCTTCGATGAATATTTGGATAAGGAATTAATTCGCGCCAAGCGGTACAACGAGCAGTTGGCGGTTGTAATCCTCGATCTGCACAAGCTGAAAGAGGTCAATGACCGCCATGGCCACATGCGAGGCGACGACGCGCTGAAAATAGCAGCCGCCACGTTGCGCACCACACTGCGCGCTTCTGATTTTGCCTTTCGGATCGGGGGAGACGAATTCGCACTGCTTTTGCCGCGGACGGATTCGGAGCAGGCAGTCACTCTATGCCGTCGCGTGCGGTCGCAATACGAGGTCGAACTCCTTCCCATGAATCTGAATGTTGCAGTGACGCTGGATTTCGGCGCTGCGGTCTATCCCCAGGATGGCGATCAGAGGAGTGAGCTCCTCGGCACTGCGGATCAAAGGCTGTACGCTTTGAAAACTTCAAATCGGCCTTCCCAGCGAGTGGTACCAATGGAGCCTGAGCAGCCCAAGCGCGAAGCACCTCCGCCCCCGCCTACACCGCATCAACCATCCGCTGCTTCGCCGGCCAAGCCGAGTGTCGTGCCCGCTGCGGAGGCACGCAGCGAGCACCGCAAATGGGAACGCGTATCGCTTGCCGGAACGAAGGCTTACGCTCTGCTCAGCGAAGCGGAACAAAAAACTGCCAAGGTCATCGACTTGAGCTATGGCGGCGTAGCGTTGCAATTCGATAAGCCCGAGGATTTGCCCAACCAATTTAGCGCCATACTTCACGTGCCAATTTTGCCCCCCGTTCGCGTGATGCTGCGCAAGGCCTACATGCTGCGAAGCGTCGGCGAGCGCTCGCGGATCGGTTGCGTTTTCGTCTCCTAGGTAAGAGTAAAAAATCAGCTCCATTCGAAACTTCGGTTCTCGCCTCGCAAAAACTTTGCTAAGATTCAACCCCGCTGGCGGATAGATCCAGTCACCCAAGCCTTAAACGAAAAGTGAAGGAAATTCCGGGAGAAACCCGTGTCCTTGCGCATAAATGACGAAGCGCCCAATTTCACAGCCGAAACCTCCCAGGGTACGATCAACTTCCACGAATGGATCGGCAACGGCTGGGCAGTTTTGTTTTCACACCCGAAGGATTTTACTCCCGTGTGCACCACGGAGCTTGGCTACATGGCCGGTTTGCAGCCGGAATTCGAGAAGCGCAATTGCAAGATTATCGGCCTCAGTGTTGACCCGGTTGCGAGTCACAGCAAATGGGCAGTGGACATCGAAGAGACCCAGGGCCACAAAGTAAAATATCCGATGATCGGCGACCCGGAGCTAAAAATCGCCAAGCTGTATGACATGCTGCCGGCCGACGCGGGCAACACTTCAGAAGGCCGCACCGCTGCCACGAATGCTACCGTGCGCACCGTGTTCGTCGTCGGTCCCGACAAAAAGATCAAGCTGATGCTCAGCTATCCCATGTCCACCGGCCGCAACTTCGACGAGGTTCTCCGAGTCGTCGATTCGATGCAGCTCACCGCCAGGCACCAGGTGTCCACACCCGTGAACTGGAAGCCCGGAGACGACGTGATCATTAGCGGTAACGTTTCCAATGACGAAGCCAAGAAAAAGTATCCTGGCGGCTGGAAAGAACCGAAGCCGTACATCCGGATTATTCCTCAGCCGCGCTAGTGGTCTCGAGGTAAGGGTGCCGCGTGATCTTCAGACAGTTTTATTTATCGTGCCTGGCACACGCCTCCTACATCATTGGCGACGAAACTACAGGCACCGCCGCCGTCGTTGATCCGCAACGCGATACGGATCAATACATCGCATTCGCCGCCGAACACGCTCTCACGATCAAGCATGTATTCCTCACCCACCTCCACGCCGATTTTGTGGCCGGGCATTTGGAGCTGCGCGATCGCGTGGGCGCGAGAATTTATCTCGGCGCCGCGGCCAAGGCGGCGTACACATTTACTCCTCTTCGCGATGGCGACATTGTCGAATTCGGACGCGTCCGCCTGAGGGCCCTCGAAACGCCCGGCCACACTCCCGAGTCAATCTCGATCCTGATTTACGACTTGGACGCCAGCGACGAGCAGCCGCATGCCGTCCTCACCGGAGACACCTTGTTTATCGGTGATGTAGGCCGTCCCGATCTGCGCGTGGCGCTCGGTTGGTCGGCCACCGACCTAGGCGGCATGCTTTTCGATTCGCTGCACGCCAAATTGCTGGCACTGCCGGATCAGAGCTTGGTGTATCCGGCTCACGGCGCGGGCTCGCTCTGCGGCAAGGCGCTCAGCAAGGAAACCGTATCAACACTTGGAGAACAGCGCCGTTCGAATTACGCGCTGCAGCCCATGTCCAAGGAAGCCTTCATCAAAGTGGTCACCGCCGATCAGCCTGACGCTCCTTCCTACTTCACCTACGATGCTGTGCTGAATAGCCAAGAGCGGCCTACGCTCGATCAAACGCTGGAACGGGTGAACGCGATGACGCTTGACGACCTGCTTGCCCTGCAAGCGGTCGGCGCACAAATTCTCGATACGCGCGATCCCGGAGAATTTGCCGCGGCTCACCTCGCGGGCAGCGTCAACATTGGCCTCGGCGGGCAGTTCGCAACTTGGGCCGGCACCGTGCTGGACCGCGATCACCCCATCGTCATCATCGCCGACCCCGGCCGCGAGAACGAATCGACAACCCGGCTTGGGCGAATCGGCTTCGATCATATTGTTGGATATTTGAAGGATGGCTTGCACAGTCTGAGATCGCGCCCCGAACTCACCGTCACCACCGAGCGCCTCAGCGCGCCGTTCGCCGCCGAGCTTCTGTCATCCAGCCAACCGCCGCTGGCCATCGATGTCCGCGGTCCCGGTGAACGCAAGCAGAAACACATCGGCGGAAGCGCGGCCTTCCCGCTCAACGATCTCGTCGAGAATCTCGGAACGCTTCCCAGAGATCGTTTCCTGCTTGTCTATTGTGCCGGCGGCTACCGCTCATCCATCGCTGCGAGTTTGTTGCAGCGCGGTGGATTTCAACAGGTCAGCGAAATCGCCGGCGGCATTGCGGCGTGGGAAACCGCAAACCTGCCGGTTCAAGCCTGAAATTTCCACTCTGCTTCGCGCCGCGTTCTAGTGTCTGCGGCTACGGCGGTGCCCGCATACCGGGAATCGTTTAGATGATTCTAGACGGCCTTCTACCGTCTCTGTGGTATTTCCATGCACTCCCGGCCCATTGTAGGGTGCCCGACATTAGTCCGGGATCGACTGTGCCCGGCCGGGAGCGTGTTCTTCATGGCGGAACAAATACTGGTTGTCGATGATAACGAGGTGGTTAGAGGGCGTCTCAGCGAAGCGCTGAACTCCCACGAAGGATGGGAAGTATGCGCGGAAGTCGAGAATGGTGAACAAGCGCTGGTGAAAGCGAGAGAGCTGAATCCCGACCTGATCATTCTCGATCTGGCGATGCCCGTGATGGACGGCCTAAGGGCAACGCGCGAGATTCTGAGAATTTTGCCGTCAGTTGCGATCATAATTTACACCTTGCATTACGCCCCATGGGTTGAGTTGGAAGCCAAGAAAGCAGGCGCTCGCGGAGTTGTTGCGAAATCGGACATCGCAAAATTGATGAATGTTGCGGAATGCTTGCTACGGAAAAAATCGCCGGTGGAGTCTGCACCTGCCATTCTCGCGTCTACGGAGACTCACGCGCCGGAGAGTCATGCTGCCATCTCTGAGCTGCTTGCGACCGACCCTGAAGACACGGGCCCTCCATTCAAACCTGACTGACCCGGCCTGCGGCCAAGCAGACAGCTGTCACATGAAATTCTTGGTGTGATACGCGGACATGGCTGTCGCGACGGCGGGCTTGAATCCCAACGACTGCAAGCGTTCCCGCCGCGTGCGATCCATCTCCCGCTGCAACTCGGCCACATGGCGCGAGCCAGCGCGTATCTGCGGGACCGAAACTCCGCCCCCGGCGAAAACTACCAGCGCATCGTGGACGTAGGAACTCAGCCCCGAGATCGACGCCAGCATCTGGCTGCGCCTCTCGACTGCGGCGGCCATTGAAAGCCGCATGCCGGGCTCGCGCTCGAAAACATACCGCATGTGTTCGGTCCCGAACGCCACGTGGCGCGCTTCGTCTCGATGCGCCAGTCGTGCGAGTGTGGCAGTCACCGGATCGGGCGCGTGTTCGCCAAGAAATTTTAGCAGCGTAAGAAAAGTGCCTTCGCCCATAACGCAAAGCAGAAATGTCGCCGTCGTAAAATCTGGTTCTTCAAGTAGCGTTTTCAGAGACTGCTGCCCGCTGGTCGCGGTAGTGCCTAGACCCGCGCCGCCTGCTTCCGCCCGCCGCGTGAAGGCTTCGGCGTGGCGAGCCTCGTCTACGATCTGCACAGCCAGCACTTCCACGACCTCGCGGTAATGCGGATGGATGCGCGGTATAAAGCGCGCTGGAACGTACAGCGCGGCGAATTCATTCTCAGTGAGAAAAGTCATGATCTGCCCGACTGCGGATTCGACTTCGGCGGAGAGCTTCGGAAGGTCGGACCAGGGAATATCCCGGGAAGCCGACCACTGATTCGCAGCGGCCTGCGAGTAGATCGTGCTCAGTTCGCGCGCCCACACGTCGAGTTTCTGCCGCAGGGTAAAGCCAAAATCGGGACCGCCTTTTTCGATCCGTGCGCCGCGTGGTGCAAGCCCCCAGTTCAGCGCTGCCGTTTCGCAAACTTCAACGCGCGAAGTGTGAATCGCAGGAGCAGAGCCCGCAGATTCGATCCGGTACATTCCGGCGACCCCTTGCACTGGCTCGCAGCGAAGCCCCTCTTTTCGGCACCAGGCCGCGAGCTGGCCGGCGAATTCCCCCGAATCGCCGCGAACTTCGCACCAATCACCCGCGGCCAATTGCGAAAGAGTACGGCGCAGCAAAACCGTCGCGCCTTCGTGCAGCGCTAGGTCCTCCAGATCAATCCGCGATTTAGGCGTGGAGTCCGGCATGTTTGATATCGAGAGGAATTCTCAGCTTCCGGCCGAAGAAGCGGAGGCGCCGTAAAAATTGAAACGCTGCACGGCCTTTTCCAGCTGCGCATAACCGCTTGTTCGCGCCGGCAGCCATTTCTTCAATCCTTCCATTTCCATGAAGACGCGGACCTGTGGATCCTGGAACGACATGCCCAGCAATGCATCGAGAAACGGCTTCAGGCGATGCTCTTGCAGGTCGGCTCGCGTTGTGAAATTGCAGTGGTCGAAGGGCAAAGTGGTAGCGAGCACGCGCGTAGTTCCCGGATCGAGGGTGCCTTCGTTGATGAAGACAGCGTAATTGCCGTCCAGGACACAGGCGGCATCTGCGGCGCCAGAAGCCAGCGCCTTCGCGGCGTCTCGCTCGCCGCCGACATGATCGCCGTGCTTGCCGACCATCACGTTGTGGTAGAGCACGCGGCAATCGCGCCGCGAATCGATCTCGGACTCGGCCAGCATCCCCAGCGGAATCAGTGTGGCCTGCGGAGAATCCGACGCGCCCACTGCCAGCGTCTTGCCCTTCAAATCGGCCAGCGTTAAAAGACTCGAATTCGAGCGCACAATGATTTTCGTGGTGAGGTCCCGGTCGGAATCGCGCATGGCGATGGCCCGGCAAGTTCCGCGGCTAAGGATCTGACTTTTTACCCAGGCCAGGGGCGAATTCCACGCAACGTCCACCGCGCCCGAAAGGTTTGCATCGACTTGAGCGTCGTACGTCGAATAGAGGACGTAATCGATTTCCGCTCCATGTTTGCCAAAATATTCCTTAAATCCCTCCCAAATCGTCACTACCTTGGGATCGTACGCCACGGCTCCAATACGCAGTGGCTCACCTGTGGATGACTTCGACATTGTTCCTCCCCTGCAAATTTCGGGGCGCCGCTAGAAAAGCGGCAGCCCGAGACTCGCTTTGCCGATAAAATCTTTAAGAACGTCGCTCGATGGCGCCATCACGGCGGCGGCTTGCGCGTCGCGGAAAATTCTCTCCAGGCCTCCGCGCCGGCCGAACGCCCATCCGCCGCCCAGAGTCATCGCCCGGGAAACAGAGGCCAAACACGAAGCCGCGGCGACAACCTTCACACCGAGCACATCGAGCATCGCTGCGGGATCGGCGGCCAGCGCCTTGCGAATCGTTTCCCGCAAGTAGGCCTCCCCGGAATTCACCGCAAGCGTGATCTCGGCAACGAGGAATTGCACTCGCGGGATCGATGCGAGCGCGGCGCCGCCGGCATGTTCGTATTTGCGCGCCCCCATGCGCCCCACAATCGTTTGATGCGCCGCCTTCGCCAGGCCGATGGAAACCGAAGCAACGCCGACTTGGAAATGCGGCAACACAACCTCAAGCATGCTCTGAAACCCGCTGCCTTCCGGCCCCAAGCGCGTGGCGTCATCAATCGCCACATCGGTGAGCGACATCGGCGCGCTGGCATTGCCGGCGAGCCCCAGTCCCTCGAAGCGCCCTTGCGTTGATAATCCGGCTGTATTCTCCGCGATCAGATAGAGGTTGATCTCGCTGGGGGCGCTGGCGCCGGGCTTGCGTGCGGAAACGACGTAGCTATCCGCCTCTCCAGCGCTGGTGACGAAACTCTTGGCCGCGCTCAGCGTTTTCTTCCCACCGTTTACGCGCACTTCGCTGACGGGCGCGTAAAAATGGCCACCTGAGGCTGCCTCGCTGAAAGCCAGCGTGCTGATATGTTCTCCGCGGACGCATCTTGGCAGGATTTCCTTCTTCAGAGCATCGCTGCCTTTGGCGACGATCGCGGCAGTCGCGCACAAATGCATCAGCGTGACCATGGCCGTTGATGCGCAACTCTGCGCCTGCACTTCCAGGACCTGCGACATCTCGGCGAGTCCTGCGCCGGATCCCTCGTATTGCACCGGGATCAGCAGGCCGAGCACGCCGGCCTTGCCGAGTGCCTCAAGATTTTCCCGGGGGAATCGCCGCGACTGATCGATCGAGTCGGCGCTTGCGCGAAGCAGCTCTTGCGAAAGCTTTTCGTTTGCGGCTAATACGGCCTGGATGTCCGGCACGGACCCTCCTCTGCTCCCATCGAGCAGTTCTATGACGATTCAAGGTTTGTCTGATTGCAGGCTAGTTCAATTTAATATGGCAGTGCGGCGGAAATCGGAAGGCGGCCGCCGGGCGCCTCTACGCGGAAATTCAAGTAAAGCCGGCGGAGCGGCTGGCCGATCGGCGAGGAGCAGCGAGAGAAATCAAGCGGATACCTGTGCCCTTCGAGCATCCTTGAACGCGAGACGCAGTATAGGCCGTCAGCCGTTTTCTGCCAAGTCCAAGCGTGCGCGTGCTGTCGGGTAACATGTCCGGTGAATCGAGACTCGACCCAGGGTAGTGGTTTCCGGTTACCTTCAGCCGTTTAGATCTTTCTTCGGGACAAACGCCAAGAAGCGCCGCGGATTGTCGACCAGGATTGAATGCAGGGTGCGTTCTTGAACGCCGGCTTGGCGCAGTTTCGGTGCGAAGACCGTCACCGTCTTCGCGTATCCCGGCCCTCCATTTTGCTTCAGGTCGGAGACGAAGGAAAAATCCGACGAGAACAGCAGATTATCCGCGTACCCAGCGTCCAGTAGCGCCATGATGGCCGGCACTTGCGCCGAATCAGACGGACCCCCCTGGCGGTCAAAGCCAACGAATGCGCCGCGCTTGCAGATCGCCTTTACCACTTCAGCCTTCGGGTCCGTGAGGCCGCCCACGTGTCCAATGGCTACTCGCTCTGGCTTGACCCCTACCGACTCGAGCACTTCGAGTTGTTCCATCGCGCCCTTGCCAAAGTTGGTGTGCGTGAAAACTGCCATGCCCGTCGCAACTTGGGCTCTGCCCACAGCGCGGAATACTTTGCGCTCTGTCGGCGTCATCGCGTCCCACGTACCGATCTCGCCAAGTGCTCCAACTGGCTGTGTCCGTGCTTGACGAAGGAGCTCGTGCGTAATCTGCTCCTCACTCCATCTTTCGATCTCGGGCGGGTAAAACGGGCCCGCGTAGTATCCGAATCCGGCAACAATTGGCATTCCCGAGCGCGCAGAAAGCTGTTTCAAAAACTCGAGGTCGCGCCCCATGTCCGGGTGTCCGCCATCGACAATGCAGGCTACGCCTTCCTTCATCGCCGCGCGCATCTCCTCGACCATCAATGGGAGATCTTCCATGAACCATGGCTTCGCGGCAGGGGGGAGGGTGGGACCCGGACGTCCCGGCGCAGACAGCAGAGTCGCAAAAGCCTGTCGTAGCTTGAGCATGAAATCATAAGACATCGACAAGTGCTCATGAAAGAGTGTCGCGCCCCCGGCGAGGGCCCCGGGCGGCACATCTTTCAACACGGTGCGGATAATGGCGCCCCTCGGAAAATTGATCTGATCTGCCGCGCAAGCAAGACCCTGTAGAGCCGTCGCTGCGGCGCTCGAGCCAATGAGCTTAAGGATGTCTCGACGGGTTAGTCGGTGCATAGCATGTTGCCCAGGAGCTTCATGAAGCGAACAGAAGATACGTCTTTTCTGGGCACTGCATCAAGACCTTGCGATAAAAGGCTACACCGCAGGTGGGCGTTAAGACTCATGCTCGCTCGTTGACTTCGACACATACGCGCGTGTATAACCCCGCCGGTGTAGGAACTGCGCGCAGAATGTCGCCGCGCTTCAAGACTCGCGAGGAAATCCGGCAATCGGCATCCAGACTGCGACAGTAGAGGACTAACCAAGGGAGGACCATTGAGACTAAAAAATTTCGCGTCTCGCGCAATCGCGCTGGCACTTGTGTTTGGCGGATTGTCCGTAACGTTGACTACGCGCGGGCAGGAACATAACGCCCTGCCGCCGAACTGCGACCGCGCTTGCCTGGTCGAATTCATGAACAAATATTTGACGGCTCTAGTTACACGAGACCCGAGCCGCGTACCTTGGGCTGACAAGGTGGAGTTCACTGAGAATAACGCGCGGCTAATGATCGGCGATGGATCCTGGGCAGTGGCAACCGGCAAGCTGGACAATGATTTGATTGTCGCCGACCCTCTCACCGGGCAGGTGGGCTACTTTGGAACCGTGAAGTTGAACGACTGGCCCACTTGGTTTGCAGCGCGGCTGAAGGTGGCGGACGGTAAGGTGACAGAGCTGGAGACTGTTTGGCGGCCGCGGCTTCCGGTTCTGAACCCCGCGGCTCCGGCGGGCGGGGATCCCAAGGATCTGAAGCACGATCCTGCTATGTATGAGTCTCTGGCGCCAGCAGAGCGCGTGCCACGCCGCAAAATGATCGACTTGGCAAACGGCTACTTCGCCACGCTGCAACTCAACGACGGAACTCTCTACACTGAGTTCGACCCCACTTGTTCGCGGATCGATAATGGCACCAAGACCGCGAGCAATCCTGATTCTCCCCAGGCTAGTTTCCGCCTGAACTGCGGCGACCAGTTCAAGACCGGTATGTACGCCGCCAACGACGCCGTGCGCGAGCGGGACTTTTTCCTGGTCGATGAAGAGAAAGGCATCGTGATGGCCAGGGCCTTTCTCGACCACAATGCAGTCGTGCAGACAATCAAACTGACCGACGGAACGCAGACTCGGGCCGGCTTCAGGACTCCGAATAGCTTCATCATGCTGGAAATGTTCAAGTTCAAAAACGGCAAGCTTTATCGCGCAGAGGTGGTGCATGCCGACACGAACTACCATGCCAGTTCACCTTGGACGCCGCCATCGCGGCGCGATTAGCTGTCAGAGATCACTTACTCGATGGACCACTCGGTGATTCGCGAAAAGGCAATCGATCGCCAGCCAGTTGTCTTGATTTCGCGAGATGAGGAAGTAGTAAAAGAGCCCGTAAGCCGTTTGTATTCCCACGGTCGTCCAATCCTGTCTCGCTGCGGTTCCGAAGATCAAAACCAGCATCAGCAACGCTCCGGCGACCAGAGCCCAAAATGTGAATAAGCCAACAAGGATCAGGAACCCCACGCAGGCTTCGATGTAGGGCAATATCGAAAGGAAGAAATGAACCTGCCCAGCCGGCAGGAACGTACTGCTGAAGAGCTTTTCCGTCTGCGCTTCAAAAACTGATGGACCGGTCAGAATGCGCACGAATCCGTGCAAAAAGATATTCAGGCCGAGCGTCGCTCGGAAGATTGCGTAGGCCATTCGCCGATTGCGAATTTCGGCGTTCCCCGGCCCGAGTTGCCGGGTTTTCTCCTCCCGTGTGGAATTCGGTGTATCGCCGGTCGCCACCAGTTGCCCCCAAGTTTCCGCCGGTGCAATCGTCGTAGTGTATCCGAAATGCCGCTAGCAGTGGCATCGCTCGGGCCAACTCGACGTATCTATCCGATGAGTCGAAGAATCAGAAGTTAAGACTCATCGGTTTTCGACCCTCTTGGGCTAGACTGCCCTAGTGTTCGTAGAATTCATCGAGCGAGGAGAATCGGAGAGATGGCCGGAATATACAAAATCACCGAACTGGTAGGAACATCCCCCGTAAGCTTTGCCGAAGCAGCGAAGGCCGCTGTCGCCGAAGCCGCAAAGACAATTCGTCACATGGAGTGGTTTCAGGTCGCGGAAGAGAGCGGCAGAATCAAGGATGGCAAGGTCGAGGAATTCCAAGTCAGGTTGAAAATCGGGTTCAAGGTCGAGCGATAATCGTATGGCCAGTAGGGGCACGGCAAGCGCTTCGTACAATTGCAAACTCGACTTATTCGTAGCGCAGGGCGACCATGGGATCGGTGCGCATGGCGCGGCGCGCCGGGATATAACACGCCACGAGCGCCGCAATCACCAATACCAAGGCGACTCCGGCGAACGTGAGCGGGTCATGCGCGTTGACGCCGAAAATTACTTTAGTCATCAGGCGCGTCAAGGCCAGGGCCGCCGCGATGCCAATCGCCACGCCAATGAGCGCGAGCTTTGTGCCTTGCCCGAGGACCAGGCGCATCACATCGCCAGGATGCGCGCCGAGTGCGAGGCGGATGCCGATTTCGTGTGTGCGCTGCCCGACCACATAGGAAATCACGCCATAAATGCCGATCGCTGAGAGCACTAGCGCAAGCGCGGCGAACACTCCGAGCAAAATCATCGAAAATCGACGTGAGGCAAGCGAATCGGAAATCACATCTTCGAGCGGTTGCGCGCCAAACATTACCATTTGGCTGTTGAACTGTTCGAGTGCATGGCGCAGACTTCCAACCACCGCGAGCGGGGAACCGTCGGTCCGAACGTCTGCGTTTACAGCCCGAGCCACGAGCGGCATCAATTGGTCCGGGATCTGCGAGATTGGGAAATAAAATTGAGCGAGTATAGGGGAATGGGCATTTTCAGCGAGACCCCACTGCTTTACGTGACCCACGACGCCGACGATTTCGGGCGTAGTGCCGAGGATTGCGAGATTCACGCGCTTCCCGATCGGATTCTCGTTACCAAAGGCGAGGCGAGCAAACTCCTGGTCGATCACCATCACGGGGGGCGAGTGTTGATTGTCGGCGGCCGTTAAGAAGCGGCCGCGAACGAGAGGAATGCCCATCGCTTTCAGATAATCCGGCTCAACCGAATAGAAAAGCGCGTTCTTCATCTCGCTATCGCTGGTTGGCTTAGGCTCACCTTCTAACCAAAAGCCGACGTCGGAATCGCCTTCCATCGGAGTGGAACCGACCTCGAACGAGATTGATTGCACGCCTGGAACAGCGGCGAAGCGCTCGTGAAGCTGGAGATAAGCAGCGCGAATTTCGTCGGGCGTCCCGCCGATGGGCAAAGCGGAGGCAACGTTGAATTCCAGCGCATTGTGCGGATTGTATCCAGGGCTCACGCCCCAAAGCATCGCGAGGCTGCGGATCATCAAGCCCGCGCCGACCAGAAGCACCAGGGCGAGCGCCATTTCGATCACTACGAGGGTATTTTGCGTGCGATGGCGCGCGCCGCTTCCGCCGCGTCCGCCTTCTTTAAGCGTTTCGTGAAGATCAGGATTCGCGGTTTTCAGCACCGGCACGAGGCCAAAGACTATTCCCACAAGAATCGAAATCGCGAACGCGAAGAGCAAAACGGTCGGGTTGAGATGGATTTCATTCGCGCGCGGCAGCGCATCGGGTAAAACGCCGAGCGCGGCGCGCGTCCCCCATGCCGCAAAAAGCAGACCCAATGCGCCTCCTGCGAGAGAAAGAAGTACGCTTTCGGTGAGAAGCTGGCGCACCACGCGCATCTGACCCGCACCGAGAGCCGCGCGAATCGCAAACTCGCGAGCGCGGCCGGTCGCGCGAACAAGCAGAAGATTGGCAACATTTGCGCACGAAATCAGCAGAACGAAACCGACGGCTGCGAGGAGAACGAGCAGGAACGGACGAATATTGCCAACAACATCTTCGCGAAGTTGGATCAACGTCACACCGCTGCCTTTATCCGCATCCGGGAACGCTGCGGCAAGATTGCGCGCGATGCCATCCATATCGGCTTGCGCCTGTGCAAGCGTGACGCCGGGCGCGAGCCGTCCAATCGCATCCATGCCCATTCCAGCCCGGCGGTCACGGAAGAGCGGCGCATTCCATTGGCCTATAGGCACAAAAACGTCGGTGTTCAAGTGGAAGTTGCCGCTCGCGTAATGAAAGTCTCCGGGCACCACGCCGACAATCGTGTACGGCGCGCCGTCCAGCGTAAGCGTCTTATTGAGTGCGCTCGGTGAAGCTGCAAATTTTCGCTGCCAGACGCCGTCACTGATCATCACCACAGGAGCGGTCCCTACCTGATCTTCCGCAGGAAGAAACGAGCGCCCGATCACGGGCTTCACGCCCAGAGTAGAAAAGAAGTTCGCGGAAACCATCTCTGCCTTTAAGCGCTCGGGCTCGCCCATGCCGGTCATATCGAATTGGTCGGAGCGGAATGCGGCAAGGTTGGAGAATGACCGGTTATCGCGAACCCAATCCAGAAAATTCGGATACGAGATGGAGGAATGTGTGAACGTCCGTGTGCGGGAATACACCGCGACGAGCCGGTCAGGCTGCGCGTAGGGAAGCGGGTTCAGGAGCACGCCGTCAACCACTGAAAAAAGAGCCGTGTTGGCGCCGATCCCGAGCGCGAGCGTAAGAATCGCGATGACCGTGAAGCCCGGCGCCTTCGCCAGAATGCGGATCGCGTAGCGAACGTCTTGCAGCATAGAGGTCATCGGGCGCACCCCGCTAAGAGGAATATATATACGCGTCGTCCGGTTCCAGGGACGCTAATGGTATGTACGCATGCCAGCCCGCAAAATTTCGGTTGTCATGCGCCCCGATGGCTGAAATCGTCTTCACCCTTTATTACGTTGTGGTCGGGAAGCATCTCGCCAAAATCCTTGGGGTTGATAAATGCAAAGGTACGCCAGAGCAAATCGAGAGAGATCGAGCTAAATATGGCGCTCGACGTTGGGGAAATCGAGCCACACCTTCCTCCGCGTCGTGCGATCACACAAACGAATCAGACAGTCTGTCAGAGGCTAGTTGGGTCCGTTGACGCCACTGAGAAAGCCGCCCAGGTGCCCCGTTAATCCAACGAGTAGCACGGCGATCGCTTCGATCGGTAGGCGGTATTTTGGCAAGGATTCCTCTTGATGGCGCCGCACGCGGAAGTGGACCCAAAATACAAACCAAATCAGCACGCTCGATACACAGCCCAGAACCAGGTGCATCAACAGAATCCCTTTTAGCTTTTGTCCCTCAAGCGCCCATTGCCACGCGATTAGACCGGTGGCCACAACCGGAACCGTGAAGACCGCAGCCACCAGTAGATTGAAATACGCTGCCGCAGTTAAGGTACGGTTCTTCGTCCACTCCGCGAGATAGTCGAATCCGACGGCCGCGGTAAATAGCGCGATCGGGAAGTGAATCAGCACCACATGTTGTGCGTGCCTGGCTAAAACAACGGTTCTGATATCGAATGGATTTGCGCTCATCGTCCTCTCACTGCACAGCGAGATTGATTTCCTCAAGTGTCTCTAACTGTGCAGACCGCGGACGCTTGCTCTTTATTCCCAAGTAAGCGCCGGCGGCTTCTTTTTCTCTCCATTGCACAAGAAAAACTCGTGAGCGGGAATAAAACCGCCGCTTCGCCGGTTCTCACATATGAAGCGAGAGCGCTGAAAAAGCGCCAGTAACTCGGAAATAAGAATGCCAATTGCGAGCGCCAGTCGGGCCGCAATACTTAAAAAGGAGCTGTTATGAAGAGAAAAGCCGTTGGAAACAGTTTTGTCGCCCTCGCGTTTTTACTTGCATTCTTGGCTGCCCTGCCTGCCGCACGAGCAAGCGAGATGAATCAGGAGACTAAAGTCACCTTTAGTCAGTCCGTTCAGATTTCGGGGCACATCCTGCCTGCGGGAACCTATTTGTTCGTACTGCCTGACGACATTACTAAGCACGATATCGTCTCGATCTTCAGCCCTGATCACAAAAAGGTGTACGCGACCGTCCTCACTGCTTATGTCCATCGGTCACAGCCAACAGGCGGCACAGCATTCACTTTCGCGGAGCGTGGGTCTGCCCTTCCGGAGGCGATCGTGACCTGGTTCTATCCGGGTCACACGGTTGGTCATGAGTTCCTGTACACGGAGCAGGTGCAGAAGGAACTCGCCACCGATCCCCAGACCACTATCGCTGCTGGAGACTGACCTTTATCCATTCATAGGGCGCCAACTCGTCGGCAGTGCAATTCATGCGCCGCCTGCCGAGTTGGCGCAATCGGCCTCTCCGCATTGGCTGCCTTCATTGGGGTATTCGCGCTTGACGCCAACCTGGCGGGCAAAAACCAAAGATCCTGGGGGACGACAGTGAGCATACCGACGCAAGCCGAACAAACGGAGTTGAATGACGCGGACGTGGTGCGATTGGCTCAACAGGGCGATGCCGCCGCGTTTGAACGAGTCTATCGCTTGCACTGCCGAAGGGTCTACTCCCTATGCCTTCGCATGGTGGCAAACCCAGCGGAAGCTGAAGATCTGACGCAAGACGTCTTTCTGCACCTATTCCGGAAGATCGGCACGTTTCGAGGCGAATCGGCCTTTTCGACATGGCTGCATCGAATGGCCGTCAATGTCGTGCTGATGCGTCTTCGCAGAAAGCGAATAGCGAAAATATCCGTGGACGCAATCATGAACCCTGGCGACGACTCCGATGCACAGCCCAAGGAATTCGGCCGCCCCGACTTGCGACTAAACGGCGTTATTGACGGCATCACTCTGCAAACAGCTATCAACGAGTTGTCGCCGGGATATAGAACGATCTTTATTCTTCACGACGTTCAAGGATTCAAGCACAGCGAGATCGCCCAGATAGTCCGATGTTCCGTGGGGAATTCAAAATCGCAGTTACACAAGGCTCGAACACTGCTTCGGCAGCTGCTTCAGAATGCACCTCGAAACGGCGCCCATCGGAGCCGCAAACCAGCGCCGTGCTCGCCGAAGACAAACCGGCTAAGACACGTCTTCGATTACGCCAACGCCTAAACTGGTCACGCCACCACCGGGAGTGGGCGGGTGGTCAAGGTGCGTCAGCACGCGATTTCGACTTTGAGCGTGCTCCATCGTCGCGGTTTTTGCGAGCGCGGCGATGTTGCGTTATGCGAAACGTGAGGCGCGGCGAATGGTCACAGATGCACACCTGAGCGATAAGAGCATGCTTATAATGGCCAATGCCCCAAGCTACACAGCCCG
>Ga0070731_10001161_pt1 | contig 28604 bp, 27 predicted proteins | sample Coa_R1_2_FD_66448 | JGI IMG/M metagenome (GOLD analysis project Ga0070731, IMG submission 66448) | Surface soil microbial communities from Centralia Pennsylvania, which are recovering from an underground coalmine fire - Coalmine... | ecosystem: Environmental > Terrestrial > Soil > Unclassified ... | reverse complement strand
TCTTTTGAGCCGATTTTCGATTCTTTTTGCGGGGGTTGTATCAAACTTCGTATACTACCCCCGCAAAAAGAATCGAAAATCGGCCAAAATAATCCCCAAAATTGACGAAGCCTTAAGTTAACAAGAGGTCTAATGATCAGCGGAAAAATCGAATCCATCGCCTTCGGCGGCAATGGCGTGCTTAAAAATGAAGGACTCGTCATTTTTGTGCCTTTCACGGCGCCTCAAGATCAGGTTACCGTAGAGATCACAACAAAGAAAAAAAATTTCGCTCTCGGTTCGCTGCTTTCTATCACTGTTCCCAGCCCGGATCGCGTGGATCCTGTTTGCCCCTATTTCGGAACATGCGGAGGATGCCAGTTCCAACATCTCAATTACTCTGCCCAACTAGAAATCAAACGGCGCTTTATTCTCGACGCACTCCAACGCATCGCAAAATTGTCTTTGTCCATTCCTCCTATTATCCCAGCGCCTCGTTCCTATAACTACCGCTGCCATATCACACTTCGCCTGAAACCTCAAACAAACGGCTTTCTAGCAGGATATACGAGCTGGGATCATCAACATTTCATCCCGATCGCTCAATGCCCCATCTTCTGTCCCTCCGACGATCCCATTTTCTCTCATGTCCAGGATCTTCTCAAGCAGTTGGATAATAAAGGGATCGAGGAAGCGAGCTTACGCCTATTCAAAACAGACGGACAATATCTTCTCGTTTTCCATTTTTTTCCTAAAATCCCAGCTAATAGCAACATCTGCGATGACATGCTCAAAGCCCATCCCCATTTTCAAGCGATCCTCATCCAAAGCCCCCAAGAAAAAATGACTTTTGGCACGCCTGTCTGTCAAATAGAGTCTTTAGGACTTAAGGCCTCTTTTTCTCCACAGGGGTTTGTACAGAATTTTCCGGAACAGCGCGACGCGATGTACCGCGCCATCCTTGCGGATATGCCCCATGACGTCACAAAAATCTTGGATCTCTACTGCGGAATTGGAATCACTTCTCTTCTCTTTGCACAATCGGGCAAAACCGTCATCGGCATCGAATCCAATCCCGAAAGCATTGCCATCGCCAAACAAAATGCAGAACGCAATGGCATCACGACAGCGACATTTTATCAGAATAAAGTAGAAGAAAAGGCAGCCGCGCTTTTGCACACTTTCCATCCCGAAAGCGTCCTCTGCAATCCGCCCCGCGAAGGGATCGATTTTGCGCTGCTCCAAGCGCTTTGTGCCGAGCAGGTTCCCTACATTCAATACCTCTCCTGTATGCCGTCGACACTCGCGCGCGATCTAAAGATGTTTGTAGAAAAGGGATATACGATAGAAAAAATCCAGGGATTTGACATGTTCCCTCAAACGACTCATGTGGAAACACTCGTACTGCTCAAAAACAAAACACGGGAGTTTAATTAATATTGAAGAGCGTCTATCAGCTTATCGAATGATTCTAAAGAGGCCTTCCATTCAGGCCGCAAAATCGCTAATTCGTCATGCAGTTCCTTGGGCCGCTTCCGTAGGAGCAAATCTAATTCATTGCGCATTTCTTGTAGGCTGTCTAAAAATTCCTGAGGGTCGGAAATTTTATTGTTTAAAAAATCCAAATTTTTATTGGCCAGAAACTCCGCGTAACTTGCAAAATCCACGTTGGATGTGCTAGCTAATATGATGCGATAAAGAAGACGGGCATTTCTTTTGATCTGCGTTTCAATCTGTTCTTTTTGACTTTCTATCAAAGACATATCTATTCTTTTAGCGGATGAAGAAGAATTGTACTCATCAGCTTCCCATTCATCAGATATATGGCAAACAATTCTGCGATCTAATTCCGAAAGTTCTTCTTTTTGTTGTACTTTGCCCGCATAGGATACAGGTGCTTTTGGAAAGAGAGGTTTGGGTAAATTTTCTTTGGGAGTTTTTCTAAAGAAGTTTTTAACAGCTTTCTGAATCTTTGAAAAAAAGGCGCTTGCCTTTCTTGTAATGGCATTTTTTACAACTGTTAATGGCGATTCGACTTCTGGATCAAGATGAAAACGTGAGAACTTGCATTTAAGGTCGCATTCTTTTTTCGCCATGGTCTTCTTAGCAAAGGCAGCGGGGTCATTTCCTGTAAATAAACGAAAAAATAAGTCATTTGGGCGCCAGTCAAAAGTTTCGGCTTGAAATTGACTAATCCCGAATACGTTCTGCATCCAGCCTAAAGTTATTGAATTTTCTTTTTCGTTTACTATGTAATCAAACCTTTCAATCTTGAATGACATAATATTATTCCTATTTAATAACTAAATAAATTATACATAATTAAATAATATCAATCAATTAAATAATTATCAAAACCAGCACAATATTTAATTTTTAAATTTACAAAGAAATGCCCCAAGCCTATCAAAGGCCAGGGCAAATAGAATTAATTTTTAAGAGCTTCAACTAGCTTATTTAATGATTCTAAAGAGGACTCTAATTGGAATATATACCCGGCTTGCTTGCCTTTGATATCTCTTGGTCGATTATCCATAAGATCTTCCAATCCATCTCGAATCTCTTCGAGTTTTCTCACATATTGAAGAGGAGCAAATGCCTTGTTTCGCTCAAAATTTTTGCTATTGAATAGTATTTGATGTGTAGATTTTTGTTTAAAAAGAGCATCGCACTCGATCAGTTGCATTTCGCATAAAATTTTGTAAACATTTTTCACTATTGGAGCGATTTGATCATTCAAGTTATCGATTTTAGAAGTAAGCGGCTCTTCTTCCACATCAGCCGCAGGCGCAGAGGGCTGAATTTCCTCATCTTCTTCAGAAGCAACATGAATGATTGTGTGATCCAAATCCGCATCATTGGGGATTTCTAACCTTCGCTGTGTCTTCTCCGGATTTGCGACAGGCGTTCTTTTAAAACAGGATTGTACTGCTGTCTGAACTTTAGAAAAAAGGACGCTTACATTTTCGATAAAAGAGGATTTAATGCCTGATAATACAGATACAACTCTATTACGAAGGGAATAAAGTAATGAATCGCAATTAAGTCTAAATTGTTCTCCCTTGATAAAATCTCTTGCAAAAATCAATGGATCATTTCCTATAAATAAACGAAAGCATATTTTTTCAGGGTGCCAAGGAAAAGTATTGCTTCTATATGTTTTAGTTCCTGGTTTGTTGGACTCTATCCAGCCTATGGTCAGTGTATGGTTTTGCTGATTTACTTTGTAGGCAGGCCTTTCTATTTTGAATGCCATAATAATTTTCCTTAATTTGATTAAATATAATGGAATTATACACTAATTAAATACAACTAATCAACAAAGCTTATTAATTACAAAGTAAAAATAAAATATTAATATATTATTAAATGTAATTTTATATTACATTTTTCCACGTTTAATATTTTATTGAGATAGGTTCATAGCCTTAATCTCGGTGTTGTGATAAAACTTAGGTAATTTTTTTATATGCGCATCATGGTCATAAAAACCTTTTGAAAAAGCGGGATAACATCATGAAAAAAATTCTTGTTTTAGTCGATGACATTTACGAAGACCTCGAATTCTGGTATCCGCGGATCCGCTTAGAAGAAGCGGGGTTTCGCGTGATTGTAGCTGGCCCTGATGCGGGGCATGCATATAAGGGAAAGCATGGCTATCCCTGCAAGTCCGATATCTCTTTTAAAGAGATCCAAGTCGAGGATTTTTTAGGCGTAGTCATTCCAGGGGGATATGCCCCGGACCGCATGCGTCGGCATCAAGATGTTTTGGATGCCGTGCACGCATTTGATAAAGCGAAAAAACTTGTCGCCTTCATCTGCCATGCTGGCTGGGTACCAGCTTCTGCGAAAATTTTAAAAGGGCGAAAAATCACGAGTTTTTCTGCGATTAGAGCCGATATGGAAAATGCGGGAGCTCATTGGGTAGATGAGGCGGTGGTCGTCGATCACAATCTCATTACCTCGAGATCGCCTGCAGACCTGCCTGTTTTCTTAAAAGCTATCTTGCAGTTTCTAAAAGTCTAGAAATGGGCGCCGTGAAAACCACGGCGCCCTAAGGGACACTATTCTTTCATCGTTAACAGAAACTCGACGTTGCTGTTTGTCTTCTTGAGACGGCTGACGAGAAGATTCATCGCATCGAGCGGCGCAAGGTCTGCGATCGCTTGACGCATCATGTAGATCTTTTCGAGCTCCTCTGGGTGATAGAGCAGTTCTTCTTTACGCGTTCCGCTCTTGATGAGATCAATAGCAGGCCATACGCGTCTGTCGGCCAGGCGTCTATCTAAGACGAGTTCCATGTTGCCGGTGCCTTTGAACTCTTCAAAGATCACCTCGTCCATACGCGAGCCCGTATCGATCAGCGCCGTTGCAATAATAGTGAGCGATCCGCCTTCTTCGACATTGCGGGCAGAGCCGAAAAAGCGTTTGGGTTTCTGCAATGCATTCGCGTCGACGCCACCAGTGAGGATTTTACCCGAATGAGGCTGCACGGTATTGTACGCACGAGCTAATCGCGTCAGGTTATCGAGAAGGATGACGACATCATGGCCGTATTCGACCAGACGGCGCGCTTTTTCGATCGCCATCTCGGCGACCTGCACGTGTCTTTCTGGGGGCTCATCAAACGTCGAAGAGACCACTTCTCCATTCACGCTGCGGATCATATCCGTGACTTCTTCAGGCCGTTCATCGATGAGCAAGACGATCAGGACCACTTCGGGGTGATTGATACTAATCGCATTCGCGATGTTTTGCAAAAGGATCGTCTTTCCAGAGCGAGGAGGCGCCACGATAAGCGAGCGCTGCCCTTTCCCAATCGGAGAGATGAGGTCGAGCACACGCGTTGTGAACTTTTCTTTTGTCGTTTCCATCACCAGGCGCTTACTTGGATAAAGAGGCGTGAGGTTTTCAAAAAGGACGCGTTCTTTGGCACGTTCAGGCGGTTTATTGTTAATTTTTTCTACCTTCAAGAGAGCAAAATACTTCTCCTTTTCTTTCGGAGAACGGATTGTTCCATAGACGGTATCGCCTTTTTTCAAATCGAAGCGGCGAATCTGCGCGGGAGAGACATATATGTCTTCAGCAGAAGGAAGATAGTTGTAGTTAGGAGAGCGTAAAAAGCCAAATCCATCGGGCAACACCTCTAGGACGCCTTCCCCTACGAGCACTTCTCCTGGTTTTTCGGAGATGTATTTGACAATTTCAAAAACGATTTGCGATTTGGCCAGAGCGCCGAGATTTTTGAGACCGATATTGCGAGCAAAATGATTGAGCTGCTCGACATTCATACGCTGAAGATCAGCGATTTTAGTGATGGCTTCCGGCGGCGGCGGTGCTTTGTCTTCCGCAAAATGCTTATCCTGTCCTGGTTCATGAATGTCTTGAATAGTGTCTTCATGATTCATTTGAAATGAAACTCCCTAAAGTTTAACAAGAGGTTAAATTGTTATAGAGCGCTTTTACCTGCGCTCCGAGCTCTTCTTTCGTGCCATTATTATAAAGATTGTAATGGGCGAGCTGTGCTTTTTTTTCTTGATCGAATTGGCGTGCCATACGCTGCTTAAATTCTAATTCCGTATGTTGATTGTTTTGTAAAAATCGCTTTTTGCATAAAGCGGGGTCTGAAAGGACACTGATGACAACATCAAAATGGTGTGCGTGTTCTGATTCATATAAAAGGGGGATTTCAGCAATAAAAAGCTGATATTTTTCTTCTTTTTTGACTTGTTTATATTCTTTATCAATTTCATCAAATACTGCTGGATGGAGGATGTCTTCTAAAGCTCGAATTTTATCAGGATAAGGAAATACCTTTTCAGAGACCTTTTTTCGATCGATCCTGGAGTCATATAGGATATCCGATCCTAACAAATCGATGACCTTCTGACCGACATGTGTATTTGGAGATAATAACCGGTGGACTATTTCATCAGCGCTCACGACATAGGCGCCGCATTCCTTAAAGAGTTGACAGACAGTGGTTTTCCCTGCTGCTAGCCCGCCCGTTATAGCTATTTTCTTTAATTTTAACATTCGCCCCAATTTTTTCCAACGGAAATATCCACTACGAGGGGAACGGATAAGTGCATGATCGATTCCATCCTATTTTTCACATGCGCTGCAAGATGCTCTACCTGGTCGTCAGAAACCTCAAATAGAAGAGCATCATGGATCTGCAAAATCATCATTCCCAGTTCGGGGTGTTTGAGCAACAACGCATCGATCTGAATCATTGCCAATTTAATCAGATCTGCCTGTGTACCTTGCAAAGGAGTATTGATCGCCAAACGTTCAGCCTGAGCCCTTAGGATGGGATTTTTGCTGTAAATCTCAGGGATGGGACGCTGCCGTCCGATCAAGGTGACAGCCCTTCCCGTTTTCCGCACACTTTCTTTACAAAATTCAAGAAATTCCTTTACCTTCTTGTAGCGTTTAAAATACTTATCGATAAAGGAAACGGCGTCGGCATAGTCAATGCCGAGTTCTTGCGAAAGGCCAAAAGGGCTCTGGCCATAGAGGATCCCGAAGTTCACAGTTTTAGCTTGATAACGCATCGCAGGGGTGACTTCCTTCAAAGGGACATCGAAGACAAGCGATGCTGTAAAGGTGTGGATATCTTCCCCTTCTCTAAAAGCTTTTGTCAAGATAGGATCTTCCGAAAGATGCGCTAAAAGACGCAATTCGATTTGAGAATAATCCGCTGAGACAAAACTGCAATGCGGTTTTTGCGGTTTAAAAGCTTCTCGAATTTTTTTCCCCGCAGGAGAGCGCACCGGAATATTCTGCAAATTAGGGTCCTGGCAGGAAAGACGGCCCGTCGCCGCGACAGATTGATTGAATGTGCAATGGATGCGCTGCGTTTTGGAAAATATCTGCTCGGGCAGAGCATCGACATAGGTAGAGCGCAGTTTTTCCAGAAGTCGATATTCGAGGATCTTTTTCACAATCGGCGCTTCTTCCTTGATCTCTTCCAACACCTCTGCCGCAGTGGAAAATCCCGTCGTGGTTTTCTTCGGCGCTCGAATCTGCATTTTCTCAAATAGAATGACGCCGAGCTGCTTGGGCGAATTGACATTGAATGTCTCGCCGGCCATCGTATAAATAATCTGTTCGATTTCTGCTATCTCGCGCCGCAAACTCTCTGACATTTTTTTTAACTTTTCCACGTCCACATAAATTCCATGCCTTTCCATTCGCGTCAGGACAGGGATCAAAGGAATTTCTATCTCTTCAAAAAGTTTGAGAACGCCTTCTTTTTCGAGCTCTTTTTCAAAAACTTTTTTAAGACGCAATGTATAATCGACATCTTCGCAGCAATACGTGCAAATCTTATCCAAATTGACCGAGTCCATGGTCATTTGTTTTTTGCCTTTGCCGATCAGATCCTCGATGGGGATTTTCACTTTGCCGAATTTTTCTAAAGAACGTTCATCCAAACCATGTTTTGGGGTATGCGGACTGATCAGGTAAGAAGCCACCATCGTATCAAAGGCGATTCTCTTTAAGGGGATGCCGTAATTGCACAGCACATGCATGTCATATTTAATATTGTGGCCAATAAAACCTATGCGCGGATCTTCGAGTAATTCCTTCAGCATGCAGAGCGCTTTGTCTTTTCCGAGTCTCCCATTCATGGGCACATACCAGGCCTCGCCTGCATGCACGCCCAATCCTACGCCGACAAGCTCAGCACGCATGGGCCTCACATCTGTCGTTTCCATGTCGATGCAGATCTGCTCTTGTTTTTTCAAATGTGCGATGAGGTTTTTCAAAGCCTCTTCTTCATCGACGAGATGATAAGCGGTTTCCACAACCTCCACTTTAGATACTGGCGCTTCCGGCATCGCCATTTCCTTAAGAAGGGACATGAAATGCTCTTCATGATAGAACACGCGGATTTTGCCTAAATCGGGCTCTTTGAGCAGGAAGAACTCCAGCTTTTTGGGAAAATCGATTTGCGTATCAATCGTCGCGAGTTTTTGACTTAAAAGCGCGATCTCTTTTCCTTGGATCAGTGTTTCCTTTTTTTTCCCTGAAATTTTATCTGGATGAGATAATAGCGTATGCAGTGTTCCAAACTCGCTCAGCAAAGAAGCCGCTGTTTTGGGTCCAAAGCCTTCCAACCCAGGAATATTATCCGAAGCATCCCCGACCATAGCCAAATAATCGATCATCTGTTCCGGATGCACACCAAATAGTTCTTTGACTTTGCCTCGATCGATCAGAAGATTATCCTTATGCGGATTAATGATAAAAATCTTATCGCTGACAAGCTGGCAGAGATCCTTATCGCTAGAGCATAAAAAAACATCGAGGCCTTTTTCTTCCGCCCATCGTGCAATGCTGCCTATTGTATCATCCGCTTCTACTCCTGATACAGAAAGAAAGGGAAGCCCTGCGATCTCGCAAAAATATAAAGCTTTTTCCAATTGAGGGAACAGATCCTCAGGCATACCCGTCCGATGGCTTTTATACTCGCTATAGATATCCGTCCGCGATTTTTTTGCATCGGGGCCATCAAAGACCACTACAAAATAATCGGGTGAAAAATCATGGATGATTTTAAAGAGGGAACGGATAAAGCCATAGAGCGCATTTGTCGATTCTCCTTTAAGATTGGTAATCGGACCAATGGCATAATAAGCGCGAAAGAGAAAATTCAGCGCATCGACAACATAAAGATTGGACATCTATTTTGGACTTTTTTAGTTACGTAAGAGGCCTAGTTCAGCAGGTTGGTACAAATACAGAAGACGTCCGCTCAGCTCAGAGTCCATGTAAGGACCTAAACGGATCGTATGAGTGATCTTTCCACTGAGCAAATCGAGTTTTTCTGTTGCAAAATCAGAAAAGAACGAACTGGGAGGAGCTATTTGCATCACTTGGTAGACATTTTCTTGAGGCATTTGCACCTGCTTGGCTAATTCAGCCAGCGCACTGCTATAGTCGCTATTGGCCACATCGATGTACCCCATATTTTGGGCATCTTCCGCGGAATAGATTTGCGCACCGTATTCATTGATCAATTTATCGCGATCCATCCTTGGCCGTGCATTGCATACAATGGAGACGAATTCCTGGTAAGAGGATTCTGTGATCACTCTCAAGGAATGGTCTTCTCCTTCTTTCCACGGCCTATAAGGACTTAGCATATCCTTGTCTTTTCCAGCCGTAATCGTCAGCGATTGCACGCCATAACGATCCATGAGCTGAGAGATATTAAATGACGGCCCGATAATCACACCCACGGAGCCAATGATGCTCGAGGACGTAGCAAAGATCTTATCCGCCGCGCAGGAAATGTACATCCCACCCGATGCGCACAGACCATCGACAAACGCATAAATGGGAACCTGGTATTTTTTCTTGTATTCCATCAGAGCGCGATAGATCCCGTCCGAGTCCGTCACAGTCCCACCCGGAGAATTGATGCAGAGAAAAACGGCTTTTACCCTGTCGTGGTCCAACATGCCTTCTCGTGAATCCAGGAGCATGTTCGCGAATTTATCCTCGACCAAATCCTTCATGCCGATGACGCCGCGGATATCGATTTTCAAAATGACAGGAGCAGAATGAGGCAAAAGATCTCTCTGCCCATTGGCATCTGCTGCGACTGTCAAATCGCTTTTCTTAGGCAAGACGTCAGGCGTGGAAAATAGCATGAGAACAAAAACGACGAGTACGATGCCGACAAGAATGCCAATAATTGCAGCAAAAGAGGTGCAAAAAGAGCGCACAGCGGATACAAAAATCGATTCACGAGCTAGTTGCATGCTTTCCTCCGTGCAATGCCGCCTCATAATAATAGAGAGCTAGTTCTTTTCATCTTAAATGAAACGTCTCTTTTTGATCCATCTCTGTGAGATTATACTCTGGTATAACATTCAAAAAATTTTACTTTATATAGTTGTTGTTTTTAATAACCACAGAATAGTATTTGTTTTTAAATAAATAAAACAACATAATGCTTTCGAATGCCAATTAACTTAATTCACAAACGTTAATGGATGTATTATGAGCGTCACTACATGTACGAAAACCCATAAGCCTTTTTTTTCTTCTCTCTATTCTCATCTAAAAACAGGTTTTGAAAATATTCACGAATTTTTTACACATCAGCGAGAGACTGTGCAAAAAATTGAAGCCCTAAATAAAAGAGTTTTTGCAACAGTGGAACTGCTGCGCACACCCCAGACAGTGACTGCAGGCTTATTTGAATTAAAAGAAATTTTAGTGCAGGAAGCAGATCTGCATAATCAACATTGTTCTAATCGGAAAGTGAGAAAATTATATACAGATTTTTGTAAAAATGTGGAGCGTGTAAAAACAACCTACGCTTCACCCGCATCCATAAGCAATTGGTTAAACACGGATCGCAATAGACAAGACAAAGAAAAACTCCTTGTTTCTCGCTGGCTGCAGTCCTCCCCATCGCAGCGTCATTTCGCGGCTCATTATAAAACACCTGATGTTCCTTTGAAATTCAGTGAGATTCCCGCAGGCTCTATTTTGATTACGTATCCTTATGCGTATATCAGGCACATGAGACTGGAAAGAAAGACCCCTCTTTTTAAAACTATTTATTTTTTATTTAAAGCCTTTGTCGCCCGCATTTTGACAGGAAAACAATTCTCTCACGTCAGTTTGTCCATGGGCAATGGAAAGATATTCGATCTAGATAAGGGAAGGGGACAGATAAAAAATCCCGGAGATAAAATCTTTTACGGGATAGTGAGGACTCCCAATGAACAAGCAATGCTCGCATCCTATTCATCAGTGTTTCCCCAATACCAACCCTATCGCCTTTTCAGAACTTACGGATAAAATCAATGCCGAAATTACAACAGCAACGGCACAGAAGAGACTGCGACATAATATCATCAGTATCATAAGAACATCGATCAATCAAAAAAGGCCCAAAGACTATCGTTGTACAGAAGCGTGGAAATCGGGAGAGTGTCATTTCAGTTGTTCTGCTACGACGAGCGCTTTGTTGTCTCATTTCGGAATAGATATCGGAAAGGAATTTGATAAAATAGATAGGAATATTACACCCGCGAATTTCTATACATCGCGATTTTTTCATCCTAGGTATTTAATTCCTTAAAATAGCGCCTTTGTTCCTTGCAAGAAAAATAACAACTCGGCATTTTCAGCTTACCCCCAATAGGAGTATAAATGGACGCTTCTTCTTTGACATCAAACGGACTTCTTAACGATAGTCTATGGTTTTTCGAGATTCTTCTCGGAGGGAGCGTCCTTGTCGCTGTGAACTTACTATTCAAAAAAGTCATGAAACACATCCGTCAGAAATCTCTCACAACGACGTCGAGCTGGAAAGAGAAAATCGATCATATCTTTATTTTACCTTTTCATATCTTGCTATGGCTGCTCGGGCTAACGCTGGTGGTCGAAGTGCTCGCGGCGCGTTTTGGATTCTCATTTTTTGACAATTATCTCAACGCCTTTCGCAGTTCCGGTGTTGTCGCTTGCCTGGCTTGGATGTTTTTGCGATGGAAAATAGAATTTCAGCATAATTGGATTAATAAGGATCACCGCAATAAAAAATTAGATGCGGGCTTTATCCATGTCATCAGCAAAATCTTATCCGTCGTCATTGTTATTTTGTGTTTCCTCGTCATCTTGCAGATATGGGGATTGAACATTGTTCCTTTAATCGCCTTTGGAGGCGTTGGCGCAGCTGCAATCGGATTTGCCGCCAAAGACGTGATTGCGAATTTTTTCGGCGGCCTCATGTTATATATCAATCGGCCCTTCATGATCGGAGACCTCATTATCCTCCCCGATCGCCATGTCGAAGGACATGTAGAAGAAATGGGATGGTATTTGACCTGTGTGCGCGATAAAGATAAGCGTCCTGTCTATCTTCCCAACGCGACATTTTCCAATATCCATGTCATTAACTCTTCCCGCATGACCCACCGGCGCATCGAAGAGAGAATCCATATCCAGCATGTAGATTTCTCAAAAGTCCTCACCACAACAGATAAAATCCGATCCGCCATCGCAGCCCACCCCGACATCGACACCCATTTACCCCTCCTCGTCGTCTTTTCGACATTCACGCAAAATCACATCGAGCTCTATCTCGATTGCTACACCCTGCAGACCCGTTATGAAAAATACCACGCGGTCAAGCAGGAATTGCTCCAAACCATCTATGAGACCCTCTTAGAAGAAAAGATGGAGGTGCATGTCCCTGCTATCCAAGTAGAAATGCGACAACCCGCATTTTTGCAGCAAAACCTAGGGGATTTTTCCGCAAAACGCTGAAAACCAATGGTTTACGAAAAAATATAAGCTCGCACATTTTTAATCAATCAAATTCAATAACATTTGATTACTTAAATCATTCATTTTTAATATTTTAATCAAATAATATTATTAATTTTAAATATAATAACAAATAACTGATGATTATGTATTTAAGAATTAAAGTTTTTATTTACATTTTATTAATAATATGTTAAAATAAAATTAAAAGGAGTTGTTTTATGTCAACTGAAGCTATTAATCCAAAGTCCCTGCCTCCTGTAAATACTAGGACGACTGCATCTGTTTCACCTAGCCGCTATTCTCGACATGAGATTTCTGAGAGCCCATCCGTACCTTGGCAATTAACGGCAAAAAAGGCTGCGTGGATCGCTGCAGGAATTATCCTTGCCGTAGCCGCTGTAGGCACTGCCGTCGCTGCTTTTGCATTTACTTTGCCAGTGAGCCTTCCTCTTGCTGTTGTGATTAGTGTCATTGGTCTAGCTGTATTGGGTAGTATGGGTAGTTTTGCAAAGGCACATCATACAGCCAACTCTATTAGCTTATGGGAAAAAGCCCAACTGATTAAAGAAAAGATGATTGAATCGTATAAACAGTTTTACAGTGAGATCATTCACGAAATATTCCCCACAAACGACGAAATGAAACTCTTAAAACAAACGTGGGCGAATGCCAAACTTCAAATGATAATTACACCACTTTTTATCCCTGCTAATTCATCTCCGGATTTAATACTAGAGATGTACTCATCTGATATTGAAAAAATTTGCGATATAAATAAATATCTAGATAAAAAATTCAAAGATCAAATTCTGAAAGAAGCCCATAAAGCGGCAATTGAAGAACCTGTCAATAAATTGGCACCTAAGATTTTTAGTGATCAATATGGAATGACATACCAAGAAAAAATACAGCAACTATTAGATCAAGCACCAAGAGACTATCAAGATAACCACGAAATACAACAGGCATGGAAGAGTTTTCAAAAAGCCTTGATCATAGAAATGCTTGCTAAACATATGTATCAAGGTTTGAATAAAAAGGGTAAGCCTGTAGATTACCTAAAAGACCAAATCAAACTTTGTTTTCAAGAGGTCCTATGGTTAAGTGATTATATGAATAATGTTTACTGGCCAAATGCATTCCCCTCTCATCCACAAGCTCCAGATACCACTTTACTTACGTGGGATTTTATAAATGAGCCTGCTTCCGGCTTCCCTGCCAACCTTGGCTCCCCTGATATAGCCGCCCCAATCGCCCCTGTTGATCCTGAGGCTGCCGAGAGTCAAAGCGCCCCCCATGTTAATCCTGGGGATTCCGAGAGTCAAAGCGCCCCTGTTGGTTCTGAGGCTTTCGAGAGTCAAAGCGACCATGTTAATCCTGGGGCTTCCGAGAGTCAAAGGACCTATGCTGATTCTGAGGCTGCCGAGAGTCAAAGCGCCTCTGTTAATCCTAGGGCTTCCAAGAGTCAAAGCGCCTATAACGATCCTGAGGCTTCCGAGGCTCAAGGTCAAAATATGCTTTCACTGGGGTGAGGTTAAGGCCTAACTTTTCTTCACGTTTCGATTCCAGCGCCCTTCGGGGCTGTTCCACTTCGTATGGATTAAACACTCAAGAAAATGGAAGATTGATCGATACTCCTTCCATTGCTCTCACTTTTCAAGTTGTTTGGGTATAATTCCCTCTCTAAGCTATAAGGGAAAAAAGAGCGTATGCCCATGTCAGAAGGACTCCCCGTCGTCACAGCACAAGAAATGGCCCGTATAGAAAGCCTCGCCTATGCCGAAGGGGCATCCGAGCAGCGTTTTATGGAAAATGCAGGGCTTTCGATTGCGGAAATCACAGAAGATTTCGTCGAAGCGCAGCAACTGCCCAGAAAAGCCTCTTTGATTGTCGGCAAGGGCAATAATGGGGGCGATGCATTCGCTTCGGGCTTAGCGCTTCTCGATAAGGGATTTTCTGTTTCTGCCTGGCATATCTATCCTCCAGATATTTGCTCGCCACTATGTCAACAGATGCTGACCCGATTCCAAGATAAAGGAGGCATAGTCCATGCCATCCACGATGAGCGAGCGTTTGTCTTTCATCCCGAGGGTGTTATTTTAGATGGACTTGTCGGCACAGGATTTAAAGGCAAGGCAGAAGGCATATTGGCAAAAGCCATAGAGCATACGAACCGCTCCCACCTTCCTATTCTCGCTCTCGACATCCCTTCCGGTGTCAATGGGACAACAGGCGCTGTGGAATCTGTGGCTATAAACGCCACGCAGACGATCTATTTAGAGCTGCCCAAGCTCGGCTTCTTTCTCAAAGAGGGATGGAACCATGTCGGACAATTGTCGCGAGGAATCTTTGGGCTCGATAAAAAGTATCACAAACATGCCAAGCCCTCGGCCTATCTCTTTGACACAAATACACTCGGGCAGCTTCTTCCTCCGATCAAACGCACCCGTCATAAATATGAAGCCGGTTATGTACTGGGCTTTGCAGGAAGCAAAGCGATGCCCGGCGCTGCGATGCTGTCCAGCTTTTCCACGCTGCTGAGCGGAGCGGGGATCGTCCGTCTATTTCACACTAAAAAAATGGACGCTGCGCTCAGTGCAGCACCTTTTGAGCTCATCAAAGAAGAGTGGGATGGAAAATCCTTACAGCGTTTCAAAAAAGAGAGCGAGCGGGCACATGCTTTATTTCTAGGTCCAGGTATGGGTCGCACAAAAACAGTTGAACAGGCGATTAAAACGCTTCTAGCCAACAGCTCTCTTCCCACTGTGATCGATGCCGATGCGCTGTATTTTATCGCACAAAATCCGCAGTGGATTTTACCCGAGCAAAGCATCCTGACACCGCATCATGGCGAAATGCATACGCTTCTCTCCACGTTTGACACCAAAGCATCCGATCCCATTCAGGCCTATGTGAATCATAAAAAAATCACACTCGTCCTCAAAGGAGCGCCTACCTTTATCTATCATGATAAGGAAATCCCTATCATCATCGCACGCGGAGACCCCGGTATGGCCACAGCCGGTTCCGGCGATGTTCTTACAGGAATGATCGCTGCGATGCTGGCTCAAGGACTAAAACCGCGCACTGCCGCGTGCGTCGCTGTTTCTTTGCATGCGATTGCAGGGGAGATTGCCGCAGAATATTTTACCTCTTATTCTGTGACAGCCTCGAAGATCATGGAATGTATCTCCGAAGCGTTTTCCACATATACCAAAACAACCTGAAGAATCGGGAATTTGACAAGGAGGCTTCTCAAAATTCTTTTCTGTAGCAAGCGACCATTGTGCGTGCACAAGGCGCGAGCGAAGAGGAGAATTTTGAGAAAAAGCCAACGCCGTCAAAAACCGATTCTTCAGGTTGTTTGGGTATATATCATTCACTGATTTGATCGTCTTTTTTGCGCGGCCATCCAAACCACATAATGAAAGCAAGAGCGATAACGACGAGAGGAATAATAATCAGATAGAGATATTGTTCAAATAAGGCCACGCTCGCTGCAAATAGCCCAAGCACCACGCCGATCCCGATGAAAACCTTATCGAAATACACACCGATCAAATACGTCGTCAGCGCTAACAAGGTCAGAACCTCCAAGCTGGCGAGAAATCGGCTGATGATTCCTATTTTTACCATGAAAGAGATCAGTATAATACATAGTAAAAGACCGACCCAATGCAATAATTCATGCCAAAATGTATAAATGGTCGATCGCCATTCCTTGCCTTTAGAATATAGATTGTACGCCAAGCTCAAAATAGCAAAAAGGAACACCACATACTGCCAGTAAACCCACGCCCCATCCTTGCGCACATTCGTCAAGACCACTCCGAGAAATCCGAGCAAGAGCATGATGCCGCCCAGGATAAACGGAACTTTAAATCGCGAAGACTGCATAGAATACCTGCGTATATAGCGATGATATATACAGAATCGGATTGATTTGCAATTACTCAGGGGCCATTAAACTAAGGCGTGTCGTCAATTAGAGGTTTCGTCGATTTTGGGGATTATTTTGGCCGATTTTTGTTTCTTTTTACGGGGGTAATATACGAAGTTTGATACAACCCCCCGTAAAAAGAAACAAAAATCGGCTCAAAAGAACTCCAAAATCGACAGAAACTCTAATTGACGACACGCCCTAGCGATCTCGATCAACACGCCACTGGGATCTTTGACATAAGCCACAGTCTGACCCCAAGGCTTTAGCTTATAGTCAATATCTCAATATCACTCAAAAGTGTTGAACTGAATTCAATGACACTGATAATTTGAAAAGAAAAATAAGAGGTGATATCATGGAATCGCTTTTGACTACGGAAGACGCCTGCGCCATGCTCAAGGTGTCGAAGGTTGCTCTGTATAACTATGTCCGGAGAAAAGAGATACCCGCTTTTAAATTTGGAAGGCGCTGGAAGTTTCAGAAAGTTGCTCTTGAGAAGTGGATTGAGCGGAAAATGCAAGAAAGCAATCATTAAAATAAGAGCGTTGCTTAGTACATGACATTAAATTCAAGGTTTTATGCCGGAAATTAGTAGGTTTTTTGGTATCATAATTAAGATGTTTTATGATGATCACGCGCCGCCTCACTTTCACGCCTACTATCAAAATTTTAACGCTACTTTCAGTATTCGTACTGGACAAATGATTGATGGGAAGTTTCCTCAAAAGCAATCGGCATTTGTAACGGCTTGGGCTTTATTACATGAAAAAGAGTTGATGGCTAACTGGAAAGCCCTTGTATCTGGAAAAGAAGCAAACAAAGTAGCCCCTTTGAGGTAAGTTATGCTGCACACGGTTAAAAAAGTAGAATATGTGGAAGGATATAAGCTCAAATTATTGTTTAACGATAGGCATGTCAAAATAGTCAATTTAGAACATCTGCTTAAAAATGCAAAAAACATGTTCGCTCCACTGGCGGATATTCACTATTTTAAAAAAGTTAAATGCGATTCTATATCGATCTATTGGCCTAATGGTGTTGACCTGTGTCCCGACGTATTATACGAAATGGGAGAAGATTTCAAACAATCACCCCCTAAAAGAGCGCAATCTCCAAAAACGATTAAGCATCGAAAATCAACAGTCTATCGTTGAGCAATTTTCTAAGGAGTTCTAAAAACACGAACCTATATATACCCAAGAAAATTCAAGAATCGGCAAAAACTTGAGTCATCCTCAATCTTATAAAAAATTTTTAACCACAGTTGTTTCAAAAAACAGGAACTTCTACAACCTCCTTCATCAGCTCATTCTCTTTTCACATAGAAAGAACTGATGTAAAATGTAAAAAAGAGTATTCCACGATGAAGAAACTTTCGATCCGCTTGCAAAAGTCGAAGATCGATACTTTTTGTAAAAAGTATCATATCACATATCTAGCCCTTTTTGGTTCAGTTTTAACCTCGAGTTTTACCAAAAAAAGCGATGTGGATATTTTGGTAAAATTTGAAAAGAAACATATTCCTCATCTCTTTAATATGATTAAAATGGAGTCCGAACTTAGCGATATCATTGGACATCCGGTCGATCTTAAAACACCCAATGATTTAAGCCCTTATTTTCGAGACGATGTTCTAACTAAAGCAAAAACGATCTATGGTAAATAAAGATCTTGCTCGTCTCTAACATGTAATTCATTCTTTTAAATCAAAATAAAGATTTTATTTCCGCTACTTCCTTCGAGGCAATGGAATAGAATAGAAAAAGACCAAAGAATCGGCGCCGGGATTTTTCCAGAGCATGCCGGCATTGGAAATATGATTGAATTGCGCTCCCCATCGCGCTTGATTATCGCACACGTAAGCGACCTCGAGAGCGGAGCGGAAATTGATTGGGAAGCCGAGATTTTTGCCCTTTCCATGGTAATATATCCCCGATGCAAAAGTGGGAGTCAATACTACTTTTTTACCGAGAAAGGCATCTATGCCCACCCCTGCGAAGAGATAGCAATTTCCCTCGGTAGCGACAAAAAATCCTGCGAGAGGGCGAATATGCCGGAAATGCACATCCCAGCGGTATTCTAATTGGAGCATGAGCTGCGGATGGGATTTATCGACGTCAAACGCGCCAAGGCCCACCATAAGATGCGAAGGAGCAGCCGATTCTTGTGCACATAAGGGTACTGTTGTGGAAAGCAACAAGAGTACAAATCGTTTGTGCATGAATATCTTCTCACATTATTTTCTCTTCATGAACTGACCCGCAAATTCTAAGCAATGGATTTTTGATGGATTTTTTGCCCTGTTCTTGCGCCCTTTCGTAGGACATACTTGGTTAAGTAGGCCAAGAAAGGGCGTAAAAACAGGGTAAAAAAGACGCAAAAAGACATTGTTTATAATTTGCGGGAAGTTCATTCGTTAATGAAAAATTTTAATCAAGTTTTTTGGTCTTTTTTTAAAAAGTAAAATGGATTAGAATCTCTTCTGTTATTCAGAGGGTGTCTCCAAATTAAGCTTCTGTCGATTTTTGGGTTCTTTTGAGCCTATTTTCGATCGTTTTTTTGGGGGTTGTATCAACATTTCGTATACTACCCCCAAAAAAACGATCGAAAATAGGCCAAAATAATCCCAAAAATCGACGAAGCCTTAATTGGGAGACACCCTCTCAGGGGTGCCTTTTTTTGGCTGAGAGAGCAAGAGTGCTCAACCCTCATAACCTGATCTGGCTAGTACCAGCGTAGGGAGAAAAACATGTCTAAGAAATCTATGCGTGCCCGATGCGTCGGAATCATCGGGAATATTCTCGAACATTATGACAATGCGCTCTTCGGGCTGCTTGCGCCCTTTATCGCCTCTTATTTTTTTGAAAAAAGCGATCCTCTGACCGCTCTGATTTTAACATATGGGATGCTGCCGCTCGGCATTGTGTTTAGGCCGATCGGTTCGCTCTTCTTCGGATGGATAGGCGACCGGTATGGACGGCGATTGGCTTTATGCCTTTCGCTTTTAGGCATGGCATTTGCCACAGTATGCATGGGCTGTCTTCCGACCTATGCGACCGCAGGTATTTGGGCCCCCAGCTTATTGGCTGCATGTAGAGTCGTGCAGAATTTCTGTGCCGCAGGAGAAAATGTCGGGGGAGCCATTTTTCTTTTAGAGCATACGGAAGGCCCTCAAAAAAATATGCTGAGCAGCCTCTATAATGCGACAACGATTGCAGGGGCTTTGATCGCTTCCGTATTGGTAACGATATGCAGTGTACAGTTTAGCGACACTGCGTTTTGGAGATGGCTTTATTGGTCAGGAGGGATTACTGCGCTGATTGCCCTGCCCATACGGTACCAGCTAACAGAAAGCGAAGAGTTCTTGTCTGCGCGCCTTGGCGTACAAGTCAAAGTGCGCGAGGCTTTGTCCAAAAACTGGAAACCCCTGATCGCTGTCATTGGCGTGGCGGGCTTTTCTTATACGACCTATTCCTTGCCTTTTACTTTGATGAACGGGTTTGTTCCCTTGGTGACATCGGTGACGCAATCGCAGATCGTAAAAGTGACTACCTATCTTCTTATCTTGGATATGTGCACGCTTCCCTTCTTTGGATATCTCGCAACGCGGATCGCTAAAGAAAAGATCATGTTTTTCTCCGCACTATTCACATTTTGTTCTTCCTTTCCTCTTTTCTATCTGCTGCATGTGGACTCACTGGGAGTTGTCATCTTCATCCGCACCTTCATCGTATTGTGCGGCGTGGCTTTTACAGCAACGTATTACTCATGGATTCAAGAACTCGTGCCCGCGCAATATCGCTATACTGTTCTCTCTAGCGGACATGCGATTGGTTCGCAATTGATCGGGGCCCCCACATCGGCTGTTTCTCTTTGGCTCTTTCAAAAAACGGGCCTCGTGGGAGCTCCTGCTTTTTATCTCATGTTCACATCGCTCTTCGCAGCGTTGATGATCTATCAATTTTCATTACGTAAAAGAGAAGGTAAGCCGGCATATACCCAAACAACTTAAAAATTCGTTTCGGTATACCAATTGACAAATTGAGCAAGCCCCTCTTCTAGAGATGTCTTCGGTTGGAATCCTAATAGGGACTGGCTTTTGGAAATATCGGCATAGGTCGCAGGAACCTCGCCGCGCGGGGCCGGATGAAATTCCATGATAGCCTTTTTGCCTAAAGCGCTCTCGAGGATGTGCACCATTTCCAATATGCTATGGGGATGATTATTGCCTAAGTTAAAGATTTCAAACGAGGCGGATAGATCGATTGCGGACAGTGTGCCTTGGACGATGTCGTCGATATAAGTGAAATCGCGGCACATACTGCCATCTCCAAAAATGGGGATAGGTTTTCCTGCGCGAATGGCCTGCGCAAACGAAAAATAGGCCATATCCGGCCGGCCCCAAGGACCGTAAGCAGTAAAAAATCGTAAGGCAGTACAAGGAATGTTATAGAGATGGTGATAGGCATGTGTGATCATCTCATTAGATTTTTTAGTCGCGCCGTAAAAACTTGCTGGTTGATCCGTTGTATCCGTTTCAGAAAAGGGGATTTTGGCATTGAGACCATAGACCGAAGAGGAGGAAGCATAGATGAGAGGAATGCCCTCATGATGGCGCAGCATCTCTAGGACCTTGACAAATCCATTGAGATTGCTGTGGACATACATTTCTGGGTGCTTCATCGCATAACGCACCCCCGCTTGTGCGGCGAGATGTACGAAATGAGAAATCGCATGCGTTTGCATAACTTTCTGCAAAAAAGGCGTATCGGAAATATCGGATGCGCATACTTCTACACCTGCGTTTTGTAAAAGATCTGCACGTTTTCTTTTGAGGGCAGGATCGTAATAAGGATTAAAATTATCGCAGCCGACAACAAGATCGCCGCGTTTTTTCAAAGCAAGGGCAACATGAAATCCGATAAATCCCGCAATGCCGGTAATAAATATATGTTTTTTCATATTGACGAGAAAGACCCCTTCTAAAAAAATTGCTTCCAGTTTAGAGGGTGTTCACCCTCTTAATTCTAGGATTTTACACTTTTTGGAGAAAATGCGGTTTATTTTTTTGCTTCTGATCACGCTATCAAGCTGTTCCAATCCCCCCTATAAAGGACGCGATGTCCTTGGGGCTGATGAATTTGTCATGGACTCCTACCGCATCCGCGAAGGTAAATTCTGCGTATTGCAAATGCAGGGAAAAGATTATTCTGCCCTCGATCCTGAACTTCTCCATGAATATAAAGATGTCATCCATGAAGGCGATGTTTTGCAAATCGCGATATTTCATCCAACGCGGACAGATCTTGTGGCTGCTGTGCAGCAAATCGGCCAGACCTTAGGCTTTCGCGTGATCGATGGGACAGTCCAAGTCCCCGATCTAGAAGCAGTGTACGTCAAAGGACTCTCCTTAAATGAGGCAAAAGAAGAAATCCGTAAAAGATACCGCGAACAGATTAAAGACATCGAAGTGTTTATCACGTACAAAGATAGGCTCGAGCGTAAAATCGAGCTCGCAGGCCTTGTGCAAACACCGAGTATCCCCGTCGATGGAAGGCTTCGATTATTTGAAGCGCTTAGCATTGCAAAGGTTCCTACCAATGCTAATCTGTTTAAAAGTTACGTTGTGCGCAATGAATCTCTTGTGCCTGTGGATCTGTACAAATTGATTAAAGAAGGGGACATGGAACAAAATATCGTCATGCGCGGCGGAGATAAAATTTATATCGCAGATCCGTCTGCCTCCACATTGATGGTCCTTGGAGAGGTGAAAATTGAAAGGGTGGTCGATGTGCCTGATGGGTTTATGACATTGCGCAAAGCACTTGCAGAAGCAGGCGGCATCCTTCCTTCTGGAGACCGCTCCTATATCCAGGTCATCCGCGGCAATATTTTACATCCCAAGATCTATACACTGCATTGGGAGCATGTGGTGCGCCTTCCCAATGACAGCATGCTGCTCATTCCTGGAGATATCGTCTATATCGCAGCGCGTCCGATGAGCGAATGGAACCGTTTTGTCAACGACATCCTACCCACTCTTATCGGTTTCGATCTCATTACAAAAGGAATCAAGTCCATTGGGGTAAATGTGCCATGAAACCATTTCCTCATGATTCCATCCTCATCACTTCCTTCGATCTTAAAAGATTATTTTTTCGTGTCCTGCCGCAATTAAAAATTTGTGCTTTCCTCTTATTTTTCCTTACAGGATGTTTTTTCACTTTTCGAGAACCCCAATATCTTGCTAAAGCGACGTTTAAGCATTTAGATAAACAAAGCGACTTTTCTCCATTCACAAAGGAAATCTTTAAAGAACTCTCTTTATCTTCTAACAACGCGCCGATCTTTTCCGTCATGCATTCTCATGAAGTATTAAAAAATACCATCGAGGATTTAGGAATGCAGGTCATTGTCAGTCCTAGTCTTGCGGATAGGCTGAAAAGGGTCGTGAAGAATATAAAAAGTGAATTGGGAAGAAAACCGAGCGATCCAGATCCTTTTTGTTTTCGCCATGTCCAATTCGAAGGAGAAAAACCCCTTAAACTCTACGTGCGGAAGATATCAGCTGATGGCTTTGATATATTAAATGCGCAGAAAAAGATCATCGGCCAAGGTAAACTCGGATACAAGGTCACTTTACAGGACTGCGCATGGGAACTGCATGCATTTCCAAATACTGTGGTACAGAATAAGCTCTATCCGTTTCAGATCATTCCTTGGATATCGGCAGTAGAACAGGTAAGAAAGTCTTTTGAAATCCGTTCGCATAAACTCGATAAAAATGTGTTCACACTCTATTTCCAGCATGCCGATCGCAGGCATGCCTCTCAATTTTTAAATCAAGTGATGCGCTGCTACCAGGAATATTACCGCCAAGAAAACGAGGAAATTTGCGAAACGCAAGTGGCTTATTTGGAAAAAAGACAAGATGAGCTCATCAAGCAATTCGATAGTGCGCTCAAAGAACATGTCATTTATCTCAAAAAAAATATTCCGGAATCAGGATGTATCGGATTCTCCAATGAGCTCGACCTCCTCGCCGAGCCGCAAAATTTATTCAACTCCAAACTTTTTGATGTCGATCTAGAATTGAAGCGGTTGGAGTCCCTTTATGCTCACGCATTACTTGCACCCGAAGAAAAAAAAAACCCATCGAAAAACGTAGAGAAACAGCAAAAAACCATACACCACTCTTCGCTGCGTGAAAATATCGAACAGACCTTATTAGATCATGACATGGAAGAGAAGCGTTTGCCGATAAATGAAAATGATATACTGGACTGCGATGCGCTGACCCTGCAATCGGCAAAAGCATTGTATCTCCAATATACAGAGAAAAAGGACGCATCGGAAGCACAGTTGCGCGAACGCATTTTTCTGCGCGATCGCTTAGATAAACCTGATTTTGAATTGAGTTCTCTTTCGACGTTTCTCAACGATCCCGTCTCTGTTTCACTGGCACAACATGCAAGCGCTATCGCTCTCAAGCTCAAAGATGGAGAAAATCGCACAGCACGAGAACAGGAACGCCTAAAAGAAGAGCTCGACACGCAAAAGCGTTTTTTGCATCAGCATCTGACCCACATGATCGAACTAGAAAAATTACAGATAAGACTTCTCTCGCACAAAATCGATTCCTTGCAGCAGCAAACGCGCAATCTTTTGGATGCGGAAAAACACCTGCTCCAAGAAAAACTCGCCGAGCTCAATCTGAAAATGTCCTCCCTGCCTGAAAAATGGCACCGCGAAAACTTGCTGTTATTAAAAAAAGAACTTGGATCGCGCATTATCGGATCGATGACACAGCTGGTCGAGACAAAAAACCTGCACCAAAAGCTCTATCAAGTCTCATCCAAACATTTAGATCTTTCCGTCCCACCCCTAAAACCCCTTCCGCCGCATCTATTCCTTTACTCGCTGCTCTCCGCTTTTTTAGGATGTTTTATCTATTATCTCTATAAATTATGCGCGCAGCTCATCCAGGGGTTTCCTGTTTCTCACGCTAATCTCAAATATTCGGGACTTACCAGCTACGGTGTCCTTTCGCCTCACTGCAGCCGCATAGTCCAGCATCTAGAAGAAAAAGATCTGATGACCTTGAGGAGTCTTGCTCAATGCATTAGCAGCATGCCCACTCCCCAGTGTATCGCGCTTCTCTGCGGACGCAATCCCGATTATTCGACAAACCTTGCCGAACTCCTCTCCTTTTCAGGAAAGAAGATCCTGCTACTTCGCTATCCTTTAGAAAAAAATGAAATGTTCGATATAACCCCAAGTCCCGGTCTCTTTTCCTATTTGCAAGGAAAAGACAAAGAAATTCCCATCCAGCACCACCCCACATTTGATGAACTTGCCTCAGGAGGAAACTGGCATCATGCTGCAGACGCACTCCCGCATCCGCAATTTGCCCGTCTCCTCGCTGATTTCAAGAAAAAATATGACATCATTCTCATTCAGAGCAATGCAACTGTGCACCGAGGAGAAGCATTTACTTCTATTGCGGATGCATTGATCATTTCCACTTGCGATGAAAGCCAAGAAGATCTCTTAACATATCGTCAGTGGGCAGAAAAGAAACCGAGTTGCTGTCTTGCCTTTGTCTGCTTTGAAGGAATCACGTAGGTCCTATTTTTAATAGGGAAGCAATTTCTCAGGCTTCCTACCTTTATAATATTTGACACGCCCTTGAGAAGTTGCCGATGGTATCTTGGTCTTTTCCGAAGTGTCAAAAGAATTAATCATTCCTTCTTTTAATCGCAGCTCTTCTCTTAACAAAGCTTTTCCTGCATCCGTTCCCTGAATATGCTCCTTAAATACTTTATCCAGTTTTGTTGATTTAGATTTTTCTTTTTCGTCTTCCAGATGCATAGCTGCATGTATTTGCAATATGTATTCTTTGGAAAAAAACTCGCTTGTTGTTCTCACCAACCTGGGGCCATTACTTACTTTTTGATTCTCTTTTTCTGATTCAGAACTTCTCACCCTATCCGTTAGAACAGTTGGAGATTTTGTGAAAAGGAAGGAAGAAGGGGGAGTCACTGGATGTTGCGGGACAGCTTTTTGCGCTACAGCATTTGTTTTTTTTTGGCTTTCCACATGTTCCCTTAAGACAGGAACATGGTTGACACCACCATTTAAACTTGGATTAATGGATTTTACAGTTACAAATAATACAGATGACGAGGGTTTTACAGTTAAACTCATTAGATCTCCGAGGATTTGTTAAGATAAATTAAGAATTTGACAACGAGCGCGATATTAATGGAAAAGGAGATTTTTTGTATATATATATATGCATTTTTAGCTAAAGGCATGCAATCCTATGCGAATTCGCCAGAGCTATATTTAGCAAGAAGCTGTATCACTTCTTCATCCGTTGTCTGATCAAATAGACGATAAAAGCTGCCGACCGATTCAAAAAATGCAGGCGATGAAAGACAAATGGCTTCATCGACCTCCTTAGAAATTTTTCTCAAGGAGTCGGGGGCGGCAACCGGCACTGCTAAGATAATTTTCTTCACGCCTGCATAACGCACAGATGCGATGGCGACGCGCATGCTCGCTCCTGTTGCGATTCCGTCATCGACAAGAATCACCATCTTATCTTTGAGATGCAAAGATGCGCTTTTTCCACGATAGCGAGAGAGCCTTTCTTTCAGAACGCGTTTTTGTCTTTCTACTTCTTTTTTTAAATAATCCGAAGAGACGCCGAGCAATCCGATGAGATGATCATTAAAAATCCCCTCCCCCTGTTCGGCAATCGCCCCAATAGCGAGTTCTTCATTGCCTGGAGCGCCAATCTTTCTTACGACAATCACATTCAAGGGAAGATGCAGTGATGCGGCCACTTCAGCGGCCGTGACAACGCCGCCTCGTGCAAGTCCGAGCACGATCACATCGGACTTGTTCTTGAATTTTAGTAATTGCAGGGCAAGCTGTCTGCCGGCATCTTGTCTATCTTTAAAGAGCATGGTTTTTCCGAGATCTCTTTGGTGCGAATCAGCGAACGGCTATTTACAGACTTAGGGTTGAGATAGCTGCGCAGCGCCTGATCAAAGTATTCCGACGAACAGTGATCTCCACAAGTAAAAAGATCGACAAAACAGGCATTAAATTCCGGATAGGTGTGAATGCTCGCATGGCTTTCGGACAACAAGATCACCATCGTAAAACCATTTTCGGGAAGAAACTCTTTAGAAACGGACTTCACAATAGTCGCGCCGCTTTTTTCAGCAGATGCGAGCATGGCCTGCTCCAATGCCTTGAGATTGACCAAAGCATCGTAGTCGCAATCGCAATAGCTTGCGAGAAAATGCTGACCTTTAAATTGAAACTCAGGCTCTTCTGCATATCCAGAAAAAATTCCACATGCACACAGTACTAAAATAAATCGCACAATTTTCATCAATGTATCTCCTTTTCATTCCATAAAAAATAATAATTTGCTCTTTCGCCACTTGTTTGATGCATTGCAATGGGAGCCCTCTTTTTTTCCAAATAGCTCTTTATTTCATCAGGCGTGAAAGACTCAACACCGAAATGTTTTGGGAAAACATGTCCCAAGATGCATCCAGAACGCGCACGCAAAAGGATGCGGTCTGCAAAAATTTTTTGAAGGGGGCGAGAAAATTCAGAAAAACTCAAATCGCTTATGACAAGATCGTATTCGCCTTGCAATGGAATTGCATCGAGAGGAATATATTCGACGCCCGTAATGCCCTCTCTTTCTAATACTTTACGGGCAAGCGCCAGATGTTCCGGTAAATCGACAATCGCGTAACTATTCCATAAAGAAAGATCATGCAATATCTTGCAGAGCCCTCCATATTCGGCGCCAATTTGAATGACCCGGCTTTTACAAGAAATGCCTGTTTTATCTCGGATCATTCCAGCAGTCTGAATATGTCGTAGCGTAGTGGGAGAAAACATTCCATATGTTCCATAATCATAGGTGCGCGGATTTCCTATTAAATCGCTCGTGCGAAACTGATCGCACTGTGCAAGAAGGGAGGGGTAGTCTTTTTCAATCGCATGCAAAAAGGACAGGCCCTCTTCAAAAGAATATCCTTGATAGAGCAAAGAGTAAAAAGGCTCTCTTTTAAATGAGGCGAATAGAGTCTCATCAGCAATGGCTTTTAAACAACTTTCTGCAAAAACAGACTGATCATAGATGCAGCGCAAATCGGATTTTTTTTTGCTGCCATTTTTTTGGCAGCCCGCATTAAAAAAAATAATGGAAATAATAAAAAAAAGAAACCAGCGTTGCATATTTACCAACAAAATACTCATGCAGATATAGAACTGGCTATTATACCCTTTGACTCTTTTTTTTTAAATCGACAATAGCCCTTTAAGAATTAAGGCATGCCCAGTTGGAAATAAATAAGAAAAAGCTTATATATCAAGTGGCTTTAAACCTAGAGAACTGCGTGCGTATCCTTTTTACTTTATTCACTTTAGGCTCTATAGGATACGGCATATGGTGGTTTAGCTCGACGCGCCCCGAGGTTAAAAAGACTGTCGAAGAGGTTTTCAACGCTGGGAATTTCCACACTCTCGAAATCCGCTATACGGCAGATCAGATCATGCAAACGCATCGTAGAGAGCTGCTCAAAGATAATCGGCATAGATTCCTCGAACCTTCTATTAAATTTTTACCTTATCTTTTGCTCGAAGTGAAATACAGCAACCCTAAAAACAAAACCAAAGAGGGCGTCATCCTGTGGGACCTTATCGATGGGGAAATGGTTATCGAAACGAGCAATTGGGAAAAGACCCATGGATTTGGGGACTGCATCACGGCAAACGCGGATCCTCATGAATTCAAAGTGATCAACATTTTGGCAAAACAAGGAGGGAAAGCAGATAGAGAAGACCTCATCAAAGCCCTGCGCGTCGATAATGCGATCTTAGATGGATGGATCGAAAGCTGCCGCAGAAAAAAACTCATCGTCCAGGTAGGCAATCACTATCGCCTCCACCTCGAGCATCCCCATTTATATAGCACCCCCGCGACAAAACTCGATGAACGCTTAGTGACAAAACCGCACCGCAATGCCAATCGGTTGACCCGCCGCTATTCTCTTTCTCAAATCGAGAGAATTGCCATTGCCGCCTTCGGCTCAGACTTTGCCATCCGCAAATCCACGGATATCTTTCTTCCTGTGCATTGCATCGTCGTACAAAATCCCGACGGCTCGATTCACTTCAGCCATTGGAATGCTTTGAACGGCAAGCGCATCTCTTCGCACTTCATCGATTAAATAGACCTCTTGCGCAACTTAGGCTTCGTCGATTTTTAGGATTATTTTGGCCGATTTTTGATTCATTTTGCGGGGGTAGTATACGCAGTTTGATACAACCCCCGCAAAATGAATCG
>Ga0070731_10001160_pt1 | contig 28617 bp, 25 predicted proteins | sample Coa_R1_2_FD_66448 | JGI IMG/M metagenome (GOLD analysis project Ga0070731, IMG submission 66448) | Surface soil microbial communities from Centralia Pennsylvania, which are recovering from an underground coalmine fire - Coalmine... | ecosystem: Environmental > Terrestrial > Soil > Unclassified ... | reverse complement strand
GGACGAGAATGCCGCTCTCCTGGCTCGTCACGAGCTCGCGGCATCCGCCGACGTCGGACGCGACGGCGACCGCGCCACTCGCCATCGCCTCGACGACGACGTTCGGGAAGCCCTCGTACGTCGAGGTGAGCGCCAGCACGTCGACCGCGCGCAGGAGCGCGGGCACGTCGTGCACGAGCCCGGTGAAGCGGAGCCGGTGCGCGATCCCGAGCCGTCCCGCGAGCGTCTCGAGAGCGGCGCGCTCCTCGCCCTCGCCCACGATCAGGAAGTCGACGTCCGGCAGCTCCGCCGCCACCATCGCGGCCGCGCGCAGGAAGGTCGGATAGTCCTTCTGCTCGGTGAGGCGGCCGACCTGCGCGACCAGACGGCGCGCGGGATCGAAACCCGCCGCGGCCCGCGCGGCGGCACGCTCGACCGTGAACGGTGGAAGCCGGCTCAGGTCGATGCCGTTCGGCACGACGCGGATCTTCTCGCGCGCGATCCGCTCACGGTCGACGAGCAGCGCCGCGATCGCCTCGCAGTTGACGAGGTACGCATCGGTCGCGCGATCGAGGACGCGCTCGACGACGACCTGCCACGCCGGACGTCGGATCGCGTTCCGCTCCGCCGCGATCACGACCGGCACGCCGAGGCCGAGCGCGGCGAGCCGTCCGTAGGAATTTCCGGGCCACATCACCGTGTGCAGGACGTCGGGCGCGAAGCCGCGCAGCGCGGCGCGCAGGCGGCTGAGCCGCGCGACGTCCGCCGAGCTGCGACGGTCGAGCTCTTCGACGGCGACACCGAGGCTGCGGATCGCGCCGGCCCAGTAGCCTCCCGCGGCGAGCGAGAACACCTTCGCATGGAAGCGTTCGCGATCGAGCATGCGGAGCAGCTCGTGGAGCTGGTACTCCGCGCCGCCCTTCGTGAGCTCCCCGATGATGTAGGCGACGCGGTACGGCACGTCAGTCGTCCGGAGCAAGGCACATGCCTCCCCGCGGCATGGCGCCGGGCCCACGGCCGACCGGGACGCCCGGTACGGCTGCACGGGTCGTGCACCCGTGCACGGCTAGCGCGGCCCCGAATCGCTCGAGCCGGAGTCGCCTTCGATGTCGCCGCCCGGGGCCGTAAACGCCATCTTCAGCCGGCGGAGGGCCTCCAGGTTCGAGTCCATCCGGACCAGCTCGCCGATCACGGTCTGCGTCTGCTCCGTGACCCAGGCGAGCTCCTGACGGCTGACCGCCTCGAGCGCGCGCGAGAGCCGCTCGTGCAGACCGAGCAGCTCGGCGACGTCGTGCACGCCGTTCTGACCGAGGCGACGCACGAGCTCGCCGTAGTAGCGGACCAGGTCATCGGCCTCGCGACGGATGTCGACCGGCATGCTCCCTCGACGTTTTCCGGCGTTGTTGACCCGCGCCGGCCGGGAGGTCTACATCCCGCCGCACCCGTGAGGCAACAACAAAATGGGGTGACGCGTGCGCACGCGTCTGCCCTCGACGCGACGCGGGTCGAGCAGTTCCTCGTCCTCCAGCGCGACCTCCTGCTCGCGACCGACGACCCGGACGCGCTGCCCGACCGGCTCGCGCAGGGCGTCGCGCTCTTCCTCGGCGTCCCGGGCGCGGCGGTGTGCCTGACCGAGGACGACCGCTACCGCGTCGTCGGCGCGTGGGGCATCGGGCCCGCCTATCGGCAGCACTACGATGGCGTGTCGCTGCGCGACTCCGAGCTCACACCCGCCGTCGGCGGCGGCCGGCCGGCGGTCGTTCACGACGCGGACGGCGACACGCCGGTGAAGACGGTCGTGCTGCCATTCCGGCTCGGCGACGCGAGCGGCGCGCTGCACGTGGTCCACGCCGACGACGCCGTCGTCGCGGATGCGGACCTCGATCTCGCGCGCATGCTCGCCGGCCTCGCGGCCGTCGCGCTCGCGAACGCGCGCCGTTGCCGCCGCCTCGCCCAGACCGCCCGCGTGAAGGGCGACGCGCTCGCCGCCATGGCGCACGACCTGCGCTCGCCGCTGAACGCGCTCGTCGGCTACGCGGCGCTGCTCGGCGAGGGCGCGTTCGGGGCGCTCTCCGCCGAGCAGCGCGACGTCGCCGCCGCGCTCGAGCGCCAGGCGCTCGACCTGGTCGACGTCGTCGGCGCGACGCTGGACGTCGCGCGCCTGGAGACGAACCGCCTACCCCTACGGGTCGAGGAATTCGCGCTGGCCGACGTCGTCGCGACGCTCGCGGCGGGAACATTCGCCGGCCCGACCCGCGACGGCCGAGTCGCGTGGCGGGTGTCGGACGGTCTTCCCATGCTGCGCACCGATCGTGTGAAGGTGAAGGAGATCCTGCAGAATCTCGTCGACAACGCGCTCAAGCACACGCGCGCCGGCGTGGCGGTCGACGTCACGGCGGCACCGAACGACACCGTTCGCATCACCGTGCGCGATGCCGGCGTCGGCATCGCGCCCGAGCTGGTGCCGCAGCTCTTCGAGCCGTTCCGTCCCGGCGGCCCGACCGGCGGAACCGGCTTCGGCCTCTACATCGTGCGCAGCTTCGTTGACGCGCTCGGCGGCCGGCTCGCGGTACGGAGCGACGCGGCCGGCACGACGTTCACCGTCGACCTGCCGCGCACGACCGCCGTCGCCTAGTGTCCCGAATCGAAAGTCCGTCACCAAATTCGGGGGCGTCTCAACGACGCTGACTGCGTTGCTCCTCCTCGCAATAGCGCGAACTATTCCTCGTCGTCGCGCCTTGTCAGCGTCGCCGATCCACCCCCGACTTTGGCGACGGACTTCCGATCCGGGACACTAGCGGGCGCGCTCGGCGCCGAAGCGCCGGACGAAGTATTCGCACGTCCGCCGCATGCCGGCGGCGAAATCGACCGCGGGGCGGTAGCCGAGGAGCCGCTCGGCCTTCCCGATGTCCGCCTGCGTGTGCCGGACGTCGCCCGCGCGCGGCGCGACGTGGGCCCGCTCGAGTGGGCGGCCCAGGAACGCGCCGATCGCATCGGCGATCGCGAGCAGCGAGTGACGCGTGCCGCACGCGACGTTGAACGCCTCGCCCGAGACACCCGGGCGCTCCATCGCGAGCAGGTTCGCCTGCACGACGTTGTCGATGTAGGTGAAGTCGCGCGACTGCTCGCCGTCGCCGTGCACCTCGAGGGGCTCGCCGGCGAGCGCCTGGGCGAGGAAGCGCGGGATGACCGCGGAGTACTTCGACTCCGGGTTCTGCCGCGGGCCGAAGACGTTGAAGTAGCGCAGGCTCACGGTCTCGACCCCGTAGAGCCGCGCGAAGGTCTGGCAGTAGTGCTCCGCTGCGAGCTTCGAGACCGCGTACGGCGAGATCGGCGCCGTCGGCAGGGTCTCGACCTTCGGCAGCGTCGGGTCGTCGCCGTAGACCGACGAGGACGACGCGTACACCACCCGCTTCACGCCCGCGCGGCGGCAGGCGAGCAGGAGGAGGAGCGTCCCGGTGACGTTCACCTCGTTGCTGCTGAGCGGATCGTCGACCGAGCGCGGGACGGAACGAAGCGCGGCCTCATGGAAGACGCCGTCGACGCCGGCGACCGCGCGCTCGACGGCCTTCGCGTCGCGCAGATCGCCCTCGACGACCTCGACGCCGTCGAGCCCGGCGAGATTTTCGCGCCGCCCGGTCGAGAAGTCGTCGAGGATGCGGACCCGATCGCCGCGCCGCACGAGCGCGTCGACGATGTTCGAGCCGATGAAACCGGCGCCGCCGGTCACGAGATGGAACGCCACGACGAGGACTCTACGGGTTTGGCCCTCGGCGTCGCAAGCGCAAGGGCGATTTGCCGCTCACGCGACGCGATGTTAGTCGGTGCGGGCCGCCGGATGTCGTTCCGCTTCGCCGCCGCCGTCGTCCTCCTCGCGTCCGGCGCCGCCACGGCCGCGCCGCTCGCCGTGCCGCTCGTGCTCGAGGAGCCCGCCGGCGTGGCGCGCCGGGCGTGGCCTGCTACCGCGAGCGTCCCGTTGCCGCGCGGGCGCGTCCGCGCCGTCGACGGCGTCTGGGTCGCGACCCCGACTGGCGATCCGGCGCCGGCGCAGGCGCGCGCGCTCGGACGCTGGCCCGACGGCTCCGTCCGCTGGCTCCTCGTCGACTTCCTCGCCGACGTCCCGCGCCGCGGCACCGCGACCTACACCCTGCGCGACGGGAAGCGCCCGCACGCGAAGCCGGCGCCGGCCGTCCGCGTCGAGCGCGCGCACGACGGCGGCCGCGTGCTCGACACGGGGCGCGTGCGCGTCACGGTGCCGGCGACGGGCGGGGCGTTCCTCGCCGACGTGGCGGCCGGCTCCGCGCGGCTCGCGGGGGCCGTCGCGCTGCCCGCACTCGCGGTCCATGGAGTCGAGGGCGGCGCGCCGAGCCGCGACGCCGTGGAGGTGGAGAGCGAGGGCCCGGTCGTGACCGAGCTCGTCGTTCGCGGGCGCTACCCGCAGGGTCTGACGTACGAGCTCCGCATCGCGGCCTTCGCCGGGCAGCCGTACCTGCGCCTCCGCCACACGATCACGAACATGGCCGACCCGCACTACGCGCCGATCGAGTCGCTGCGGCTCACCGTCCCGGCGCGCCTCGATGCCGGCGCGCTCGGCGTCGACGGCGGCACGCGCGCGTTCCGCTCGCTCGACGGTGCGCACGAGCTCCTGCACGAGGACGCGACGCCCGTGCTCGTCGACGGCAACCGCGCCGGGCGTCACTCGGACGGCTGGGTACGCGGGACCGGCCGGGGTGTCGCCGTGACGCTCTTCGCGCCGGACCTCTGGCAGCAGTACCCGAAGGCGCTGCGCGTCGCCTCCGACGGCGTCGCGATCGATCTCTTCGCCGCGCGCGCGGCCGCCGTCCAGTTCGGCACCGGTGCGGCGAAGACCCACGAGGTCTGGATCGCCGTCGAGCCGGCCGACGGCGCCGCGCCCGCGGGCGACCTGGCCGCCGCGCTCGCGGCGCCGCTCGTCACGACGCCTCCCGCCGCATGGGTCGTCGCGACGCGCGCGCTACCGCAGGCGATCGATCCGGATTCGCCCGGCGCGCGCGACTTCCTCACGCGCTTCGCCGACGCGTTCGAGCGCTACCGAATGCACGCCCGCACGGAGCGCTGGGACGACGGGCCGCCGGTTCCGTGCGAGCAGCGAACGACCGAGCATCCGCGCGTCGGCCTCTACGGTGACCTCAACTGGGGCGACTGGCAGTTCCCCGGCTACCGCGATCGCGTCCGCGGCTGCGACGGGTGGGGCAACCTCGAGTACGACCTGCCCCAGGTGCTCGCGCTCGCGTGGCTCGCGACCGGCAGCCGCGCCTTCTACGACGTTCTCGTCCCCGCCGCGCGCCACTACCGCGACGTCGACGTGATCCACCACTCGCTCGAGCACCCCGGCTGGGTCGGGATGAATCACCCGCACAAGGCGCTGCACTTCGCCTTCGAGGCGCGGGAGGGCATCGACCTCGGCCACACCTGGACCGAGGGCCTGCTCACCTTCTACCACCTGACCGGCGAGGTCCGGGCGCTCGAGGCCGCGCGCGGGATCGGGCAGGTGCTCGTCGGACGCGTGACGCGCGCCGACAACCCGCGCCAGTTCGGCTGGCCCATGCTCGCGCTCGTCGCGCTGTACGACGCCACCGGCGAGCGCCGCTGGCTCGACGCCGCACGCGAGTATGCGGACGCGGCCGTCGCACGCTACCGCGCGACTCCCGCCGCCGGCGACTGGAAGATGGGGATCCTGGCCGACGGCGTCGCCGAGGTGCACGCGGCGAGCCCGGAGGACCGCTACCGGCGCTGGCTCACTGGCTACGCCGACACCTACGTCGCCGCGCGCGGCCGCTGGCCCGATCCGCGCTTCGCCCTCCCGCTCGGCTACCTCGCGGCGCTCACCGGCGACCTGCGCTACCAGGACGCCGCGCTCGGCACCGCGCGCGAGATGAAGATCGGCGACTGGGGAAAGCCGCTCGCCGCCGTGGGACGGACGGGTTTCCGCCTCCTCGGCCCCCTCGCCGCGCGGGCTAGCGTCGCCCGGTGATCATCGAGACGGCGTGGCTCGCGACGAGCGCGAGCGCGTCGCCGCAGGGATCGAAGGCGGCGATGCGGTGGCCCAGTCGCCGGGTACGCTCGAGAACGTGCACTGCGCGACGGAGCTCCGCCTTCTCGGCGTTCGGATCGGCGATTGCGCGCTCGACGGCATCGCGCGCAAGCGCGAATTGGCGCTCCGCCACGGCCACCGCGGGCCCCGTACAGCCGGCGATCTTGGGATCGATCGAGACGGCACAGCGGGAGGCATCCAGCGGTCCCGGCATCGTGCGGCAGCAGAGGTTCAGGTAGTCGACGTCACGCGGCGCGCCGCCGGAGAGCGCGATCGTGGTCCCGGCGGCGACCGTCCCCACGGGAACCGAGATGGCCTGCGCACGACCGCAGGTGTATCCGCTGCTCGGCAGCGGCGGCCGGGCGAGCGGCAGACCGTGGACGTCGATCTCCTCGATCTCGATCGGATCGCAGCCGGCGAGCGGCACGCCGACGCAGAGCCTGACGGTGAAGAGGCACGTCCCGTCCGCGAGCCCGTCGTGGTCGCAGCTGGGATCGCCGGACGTGCAGACGACGCCGCTCTGGCCGTCCGTCGCATCCACCGCGCCGAACGCCGTGCGGCAGTCCTTGGACGGGTCCCCGCCGCCGAGCACGACGGCCCCAGCCGTCGACGCCGCGAGCACGATGACCGCGATGAGGTGGATCCGCATCGGCTTCATGCTACGCGCGCACCTTTCCAGGGTCACGCGGGGTTAGACGCGGCCGCGGCGCTCCTCTTCGGCCGTCGCCGGACGCACGTCGACGACCGTCACCGTCGCGAGGAGCTCCTGCCCGGCGGTGCGCCGGTTGAAGTCGGCCCGGACCTCGTCCGCGGTCACGTCGAGCACGCGGAAGCGGATGCGCTTTCCGTCCGGGGCCGCGATGCCGTACTCGCCGCCGACGACGAGGTCGAGGTCGGGCGGGAGCCGATCGCGCGGGAGCATCCGCACGAGCTCCGGCCGCCAGGCTCCGTACGCCTCCTCGGGCGGGATCCGTATCTCGCGCGTCTCCCCGGCGCGCATCCCGACGATCCGGTCCTCGAGCGCCGGGAAGAGCTGACCCGCCCCGTGCAGGACCGCGAGCGGGCCGCAGCCGCCCGTCGAGTCGACGAGCGCGCCGTCCGCGAGCCGCACCGTGTACTCGACCGTGACGACGCACCCGGCCGCGACCTCCATCAGACCGCGCCCCGCGCGAGCTGCCGCACGATCGACGCGAGCAGGTCCGGCGCGCCCGTCGATCCTCCCTTGGTCACCACGGCGAGGCCCGCGTACGCGCCCGACATCAGGCGCCCGCGAACGACGAGCGGGCAGAGCCGACTCTCGAGCCACAGCCCCGGCAGGCCGAGGCCCTCGAGCACGTGATGCGCGGTCTCCCCGCCGACCAGGACGAGGCCGTCGGGACGGACCCGCGCGAGGGCCGTCACTGCCGCGCGGCGGAGCGCCGCGAGCACCGCCGTCGGACCGTCGGTCGACGTGGCGACCGGCGGCACGAGTGCCGTCGCGAGGCCGGCGCGCAGGCGGCGCGCCGCCCCGGCGCCCGCGGCGCCGGCGTCCTCGCCGACCACGATCGGGTCGAACAGGCCGCGCTCCACGGCGCGCGCGATCTGTCCGCGCGTCGCCGGATGCGCGCTGCCCGCGACCACGAGCACACCGCTGCCGGCGAGTGGCGCCGGCCCGGCCGAACGCAGCGCGCGCGCCGGTTGCTCGGTGCCGAGGACACGGCGGAGCGCGCGCGCGAGCCCGGTCGATCCGACGAGGAGCAGCGGACGGCCGCGGAGCAGGAGCACGCGCACCGCGCGCTCGAGATCGGCGTCGGTCTCCGCGTCGCAAACGATCACCGCGGCACCGCCGCGGCGGGCGTCCGCGATCGCGGCCGCGAGATCGCCGCGCACCGCCGCGAGCTCCGCCACGGCGGCGCGCCGATGGCCGGTCGCCTGCAGTGCCGCCGGGATGCTCGCGTCGCGGATTGGATGGTGCGGGTCGAGCGCGAACGGCGTCCGGTCGACCGGGATGCCGGCGATCATCTGCCGCCCGTGCTGCGTCGTGCGACCGATCTCCGGAATCGCGGGGAGCACGAACGCCTCGTCGACACCGAGCGCATCCATCGCGGCATCGATCTCGGCGCCGAGCGGGCCGCGGAGTCCCGTGTCGATCTTCTTGAGCAGCAAGCCGGACCACGTCACGGGGACGTCCCCGAGCGCCGCGCGCACGCGCTCCGCCGCCTCCGCCGGCGGCAGCGTGCGGCTCTGGGTATTGCGGACGCAGATCGTCGCGGGTGCGACGTCCGCGGATGGCGGCCCACCCGCCGGCTGCACGACGACGCCCGCCGGCCCCGGAAGGAGCTCCGCCCCGACGTCGCAGGCGCCGGTGAGGTCGTCGGCGAGCACGCGGAGCGCGTCCATGGTGGTCCGATGCGTCAGGCGAGGAGGACGGCGCGCGCGGGAGCGCCGTCGAGATCGGGGAACTTGAGCGGCAGGCAGACGAGCGTGTAGCGGCCAGCATCGACCGCGCGCAGGTCGAGGCCCTCGATCACGAAGATGCCCGCGCCGAGGAGCCGGCGATGCACGGGGAAGTCCTCGCTGCCGAAGCGCTCGATCGAGAGATAGTCCATCCCGAGCGCGCGCACGCTGCGCGCGACGAGCGTGTCCGCGGCGTCCGCCGTCACGTAGGTGAAGTCGCGCCGGAACTCGGGCGACGCCCAGCGCTCCGAGTTGTCGGTGCGGCAGAGGAGGATGTCGCCGGGACGCAGCGCGACCTCGGCGAGCGCCGCCGCGTCGATCGCGGCCCGCCCGCGTAGGTCGGCGACGAGGGCTTCGCCGACCATGCGGTCGAGGGCGACGTCGCCGAGGCGCGGCCCGTCGGCCAGGAAGTGGTACGGCGCATCGACGTGCGTGCCGGTATGGCTTCCCATCGTGAGCAGCGTCAGGTTGCAGACGTCGCCGCGCGCGATCCGCCGGACGGGCGCGGTCTCGGGCACGGGATCCCCGGGATAGACGTGCATGCCGGGCGCGTTCGGCACCGAGATGTCGATGACGCGCCGGCGCCCCGGCAGCGCCGCGTGCGCGATCGCGATCTTCGCGGTGTACTCCGCGAGGTCCGCGACGTCGCACGCCTGCTGCACGGAGCTGCCCCACGCGATGATGCCGTGGCGGGCGAGCAGCAGGACCTGGGTGTCCGCGGGGGCGGTGGCGATCACGTCGGCCACGCCGTCGGCCAGGTCACGCGATCCGGACGACGCCGGCGGCACGACGGGCGTCAGGTGGAGACGCTCCTCGGACGTGACCGTCATCAGCGGGATCGGCTCGCCGCGGATGCCGAACGCGATCGCGTGCGGCGGATGGAGATGCGCGACGGCGCGCGTGTCGGGGCGCGCGCGGTAGATCGCCGTGTGCATCAGCGATTCCTTCGACGGCTTGTAGCGCTCCGGGCCGCCGAGCTTCCGGCCGTCGAGGTCGATCGTGACCATGTCCTCGGGCGACGTGTCGCGCAGCGCGACCCCGCTCGGCGTGATGAGGAACGTGTCGGTCCCGTCGACGCGCGCCGAGATGTTCCCGCCCGCGGCGGACACGAGCCCACGGTCCCACGTGACGCGGCAGAAGTGAGCGATCTCCTCCGCGAGCGTCATGCGGCACGCTTCCCGTGCGACGCGGCGAGCCCGGGCTCCGCGGCGCCGCGCCGCGCGACCGCGACCTCGGCGGCGACGCGGATCGCCTCGAGGAGGTTCTTGTGGTCGGCGACGTTCTTGCCGGCGATGTCGAACGCCGTGCCATGCCCGGTCGACGTGCGGATCAGCGGCAGGCCGACGAGCAGGGTCACGACCGTGCCGAATCCGAGCAGCTTCACCGCCATGAGCCCCTGGTCGTGGTAGAGCGCGAGGGTCAGATCGAAGGCGCCGTCGCGCGCCTTCAGGAAGACCGTGTCGGCCGGGAACGGCCCCTGCGCGTCGAGTCCGCGCGCGCGCGCCTCGCCGAGCGCGGGCACGATCTCGTCGCGCTCCTCGTGCCCGAAGGCGCCCTCCTCGCCCGCGTGCGGGTTGAGCCCGGCGACCGCGAGCCGCGGCCGCGTGACGCCCATGTCGCGGAGCGCGGCGTCGGCGAGCAGGAGGCGGTCGAGGATGCGGTCGCGACGCACGTAGTCGCACACCGCGCGCAACGCCATGTGGTTCGTGAAGAGCATGAGCCGCATCCGGCCGAGGAGCAGCACCATCGCCGGCTTCGTGCCGGTGAGCTCGCCCAGGATCTCCGTCTGCCCCTCGTAGGGATGGCCGGCGGCGTGCATCGCCTCCTTGTTGAGCGGGGCCGAGACCATCGCGTCGATCGAACGCGTGACCGCCAGGCGCCCGGCCTCGCGCGTGTAGTGCACCGCCGCGTCCCCGAGCGCGGGGTCGACCTCGCCCCACCGGTGCCGCGACAGGTCGACGTTGCGGTAGTCGACGAGCTCGATCGTGCTCGGCCGCCCCTCCGCGTCGGCGGGCGAAGCGATCGTCCGCACCGGCACGTGGACGCCGGTCGCCTCCATCGCGCGCGCGAGCACACGGCCGTCGCCGAGGACGATCGGGATGCAGCAGCGCGCCGCCGCGGGATCCGCGAGCGACTTCACGATGATCTCGGGACCGATGCCCGCGGCGTCGCCCATCGTGATCGCCACCCGCGGTCGGAATGTCTCGTTCACGGATACACCTCAGGTCGATCGTGAAAGCAACGGGATTTGTGCTGGCGAGGCTTGCCTCGCCAGCACCAAGTTATAGACGGATTCGATCCGATCGAGCACGTCCTCCCAGGCGCGCGGATCCTCCACCGCGGCGCGCGCTGCGGCGCCGATGCGTGCGCGCGCGCCCGCGTCGCGCAAAAGCTCGACCACCGCCGCCGCGAACGCCTCTTCGTCCCCGTCCGGCACGACGCGTGCCGTGACCCCGTCGCGCAACCCCTTCGCCGACCCGGCCGACGCGACGATCGCCTTGCCCGCCGCCATGTAGTTGAGGAGCTTCATCGGGAACCCGGAGCGCTCGGTGCGCGGGCAGACGGCCACGTCGGCGGCGTCGAGCCGGGCGCACACGTCGTCGTACGAAGCGGCCCGCACGATCTCCACGCCGTCGGGCGGCGCCGCCAGCGCGGCAACCGGAACGGCGTGGGTCGCGATCACGAGCCGCGCGCCCGGCACGCGCGCCCGTACGCGCGCGAAGCTGCGCAGCAGGAGCTCGAGGTTCTGGTATCCGTCGAGGTTGCCCGCGTAGCACACCAGTCCGCTCGACGCCTGCGTGCGCGGTGCCCGACCCGCATCGCCGGGCGCCGGCGCGGGCGGGATGCAGACGAGGCCGCTCGCGACGACACCGCGCCCGAGGAGGGTCGCGCCGAGCGCCTCGCTCACCGCGATGCAGAAGTCCGCGCGCCGCGGGACGTGCGCGTCGAGCAGCCGGCCGATCGCGGCCGCGAGCCGGCGGGCCAAGCGTGCGCGGAAGTACGTCGGCAGCTCGTCCGCGAGCACGGCGTGGCCGTGATAGACGACGGGCCGGCCCGTCAGACGGCCGACGACGAGGGCCGCGATCGCAGCCTCGTAGTTGTGCGCGTGCAGCACGTCGACCGCCTCGCGCCGCACGACGCGCCACAGCCGTGGCACGAGCGCGACGTCGCGCGCGAGCCGGCCGGCCCACGGACCCGGCGGCAGCGGTCCCACGTCGCCGTACGTGACGAGGTGGACCGCGTGTCCCCGGCTCGCGATCCCGTCCGCGAGATGGCGGACGAGGACCTGCGATCCGCGCACGTCGGGATACGGTCCGGCCAGAACGAGGGCGATGCGCACGCGCGGGCTCCTACGGCTCGACGTAGCCGAGGGCCACGAGCCGGGCCGCGACCGCGTCGCTCTCCGCGGCGTCGTAGGGCCACTCGCGCGGCGTCTCGTCGTCGACCACGCCGTCGTCGACGAGCGACGGCGACTGCTCCAGCGCCGCGGCGATCGGACGACCGTCGAGCCCGGCGGGCACCGGCATGCCGGCGAGCGCGAGGAGCGTCGGCAGGATGTCGACGATTTCGGCCGCCGCGAGCTCGCCGGCGGGCCGGACGCCGGGTCCGCAGAGGACGACGAGGCCGTCGCGGCGGTGCGCGCCGTTCATCCCCCGCCCCTTGCCGCCGCCGTGCTCGCGCGGCGCCAGGGTACGGATCGCCGCCCCGGGTCCCTCGCTACGCAGGCACGACGGGCTGTAGCCGCCGACCGTCGCGAGCTCGAGCAGGAGGTCGGGCGCGCGCGACGCGAACGGGCCGGCGTACAGCTCCTCGCGCCGCCAGACGCGCTCGACGACCGGCGTCCCGTCGACGTGGCGCCACGTCGTCAGCACATCGGCGACGCGCGCGCGCTGGCGCTCGTAGTCGGACGCGTCGACGACACCGTCGGGCTCGCGCCCACGCGCGTTCAGCCAGACGCTCGGGTGGTAGTCGAGCTCCTCCGAGTAGGCGATCGTCCGCGACCAGTCGATGCCGCGGAAGCGGTGCAGCCCCTCGAGCCGCCCCGCCGCGCCCGGCATCCGGCGGAGGAGCGGCGCTTGCAGTCGGGTCGGGACGACGCGGAGCGCGGCGGCGCGCAGCGCGCCCGTGCGTGCGCGCGGCCGGCCCTGGAACGCGAGCAGCCCCGTCTCTGCGAGCCGGCGGTTCAGGTGCACCACCCGGTCGCTCGCGCCGCCGCTCCCGTGGTCGGACACGAGCGCCACCGCCGCGTCGGGCGGCGCGGCGGCGACCAGCCGGGCGACGGCCGCGTCGAGCGCACGATAGACGCGCAGGATCGCGTCGGCGAACGGCGCGGGCGCGTGGCGCGGCGAGCGCCGATCGTGGAAGCGCCAGAAGTGGTGCGCGACCGTGTCCGACTCCCCGAAGACGACCATCAGCGCGTCCCAGCGCTCGCGGCGCAGCAGCGCCTCGGCGAGCGTCGCGCGCCGCTCGATCCCGTCCAGCAGGCGGTCGAGCGCATGCTCGTGCCAGCCCGGGCCGGTCGCGACTTCCTGGAAGTCCGCGAACGGCACGCGGCCGACCAGCCGCTGGATGTCGGCGTGGAACGCGCGCGGGTGGACGAAGGAGCCGTCGATCGCGGTAGTGAGCGGGGTGTCGAAGCCGCTCACCATGACACCGTCGATCGGCTCGGGCGGATACGTCGCGGGCACCGTGAGCACCGCGACGCGCCGGCCGGCGGCGCAGAGCCGGGTCCAAAGCGCCGGCACGCGGCGCCAGCTGCCGTTGACGAAGCGGACGCGGTACGTCCCGGCGACGCGCTCGGTGAAGTCGAGCACGCCGTGGCGGCCCGGGTTCACGCCGGTCACGAGCGACGTCCATGCCGGGAACGTCGCCGCGGGTACCGTCGAGCGCAGCCGGCCCCACGCCCCGCGCGCGAGCAGCGCACCGAGCGCGGGCAGCTCGCCGGCCGCGACCCAGGGGCGGACGAGGTCGAGGGTTGCTCCGTCGAGGCCGATCACTAGGAGCGGCGTAGCGTGAAGCCGGGGGGGAGGGCCCTTCGGCGCCCTCGGGAGCCCCTGCGATCCCCTATTGCGGGGGCGCGGCTCTGTTTCTTGGCAGGCGCGGTTCGCGCCCGAGTCGCGCCGAAGGGCCCTCCCCCCCGGGTTTTCACTGCGCGTCTTCACTCGACGTAGCCGAGCGCGCGGAGGCGCTCGCGCTGCGCGTCGCCCGCGGGCCCGGCCTTCTCGGTCGTGCCCGCGTTCGCGCGCGCCTCGACGACAGAGCGTCCGAGCTCGGCGCGCATCGTCTGCGCCGCCGCCGGGGCCGAACTGACAGCGTTCTGGTGCTCGCCCGGATCGCCACCGAGATCGTAGAGCTCCTCGGGCGCGAGGCCGCGCGGGTTGCCCGGATTCGCGTTCACAATCTTCCACTCGCGCGTCCGCACCGCTTGCAGCACGTTGCCCTCGAGATCCTCCTCCGCGAACACACTCTGGCGCGACGGCGGCGCGCCGCCGTCGAGCGGCAGGACGTGGCCCGGGAGCGACGGCGGGACGGACGCCCCGGCGGCGGCGAGGATGGTCGGCGTGATGTCGAGGCTGGTCGCGAACTCGTCGATGACACGACCCGCGTGCGTGCCCGGCGGCTTCACCAGAAGCGGCACGTGGATCTGCTCGTCGTAGAGCGTCGTCCCGTGCCACCAGCCGCCGTGCTCGTGAAACTCCTCGCCGTGGTCGCCGGTCAGCAGCACCAGCGTGTTGTCCCAGAGGCCGCGCCGATGCAGGTCCTCGAAGAGCACGCCGAGGTGCTCGTCGAGGTATCCGATCCCACTCGCGTAGAGCTGGTGCAGCTTCTCGGCGAGGGCCGGATCCGGATTCGGATGTGCGACCCGCGCGTAGCCCTCGCCGTTGAACGGATGGGCGAAGTACGGGTCGTGCGCGTCCATGTAGTGGACGAAGAGGAAAAACGGCCGGCCGTCGTCGCGCCGTCCGTCGAGCCAGCGCCGGACCTCCGCCGTGACGACCTCCGCGGGCTGGTAGTAATGATGCACGTCGACGTAGTGGGACAGGAACCGCTCGCGCACCAGACGGAGCCCGCTGTAGAGCGTGAGCTGCGACGCCGGCTCGTCCGCACGGAAGAAGAAGTCGGGGGCGAGGTAACGATACTCGTCGAACCCCTGCTGGAAGTTGAACGCCTGCGACACGTTCGCGTTGTTCGCGAAGCCGATCGTGCGATAGCCTGCGCGCTGCAGCATCTCGGCGAGCGTGTCGACGCGATCGGGAAGGCGATCGGCCTTGTGCACCGCGCCGTGCGACGACGGGTAGAGCCCGGTCAGGATCGTCGCGACCGAGGGGCGCGTCCACGATGCCTGCGAGAACATGTTCGCGTAGCGCAGGCCGCCCGTCGCGAGCGTGTCGATGTGCGGCGTCGAGACCGCGGTGCCGCCGTAGCAGGAGAGGTGATCGGCGCGCAGCGTGTCGATCATCAGCAGCAGGACGTTCGGCGCGCCCGCGGGCGCGGCCGCGCGCGCCACCGCCGGCGGCGACGGAGGCGGTGGACGCATCCGGGCCAGCGCCGACCAGCCGAGCGCGAGCGCGGCGACCACCACCGCCGCGACGAGCGGGCGCGTGAGCGTCCGGCGGCGGGCATCAGCGCCGCGCAGCGCCCGCCAGACGCCGTACGCGAGGAGCGCAACCGACGCGAGCGCGATGAGCTGTACGAGCAAGGGGAGCGGACCGTGCGGCATCTGCTCGAGGAACACGTCACGCACGATCCGGAAGCGCGCGACGACGACGGCCAGGGCGGCGCCCACGCCGGCGAACGCGAGCCCGAAGCCGTCGGCGCCGACCAGCGCGGCGAGCACACCGGCGCCGAGCCCGAAGGCACCACCGACGAGCCCGTACGCGATCAGCGCCCAGGGGATCGACGGCAGCTCGCCCGTCCCGTGCGCGTGGAGCCACACGCCGATCGCTTCGGCGGCACCCACGATCGCGCCGGCCAGCAGACCACCGGCGATGCCGGCGCCGACCGCTCGCACCCGGCTCATCGCGCCGCCTCGAGCAACCGGTGCCCGCGCATGTCGGGCGGCACCGGGACGCCGAAGAACGCGAGCGTCGTCGGCGCGAGGTCCACGATCGCCGGGTCGTCGGTGGCCAAGCGACGCGAAGATATGATCACGCCCGGCGTGTCGGCGACGTCCGACGCCGCGTGGTCGCCGCTCCACTTACGCGTGTTCGGCTCCATCAGCTCGCCCGGGATGCCGCCGAGCGGCGTGCGCCACGAGCTGCGGTAGCCGTCGCGGAAGGCGATCTGCAGGTCCGGCGCCCGCTCCTTCGGCGCGTCGGGAAAGACCTCGGGCCCCTTGTAGACGCGCGCGACGAACCGCTCGCCGGTCGCCGGATCGACCTCCGCCTCGAGCCCGCGCGCGATCGCATCGAGGAGCGCGTCGTACTCCGCGCCGGGCGCGACGATGCCGCGGCCCTCGCGCCCGCGCAGGTTCATGTAGATCTGTCCGGTGCCGAGCGCGTAGGCGCGCGTGCGGCTCCAGTCGACGCCGGGGAAGAAGTCGTCGTTCTCGTGCCCGGGCGGGACGCGGCCCTGGACGAGGAATCCGTGGTCGCGCAGCCACGTGTTCACGTTGAGACCCGTGCGGTAGCTGTGGAACCCGTGGTCGGAGATCACGAGCAGCGTCGGCTCGCTACCGATCCGGTCCTGCACGGTGCCGACGATCTCGTCCATCCGCTGGTAGACGCGCAGCACGGCGTCGCCGAAGCGCGCGGCGAGCACGGAATCGTAGCGCGGGTGTGCGGGATCGAGCAGGCGGTAGAACATGTGCGCGACACGATCCGTCTGCGTGAACACGGTCACGAAGACGTCCCAGTCCGGGCGCTCGAGCTCGTGCAGCGTCGCCGCGCGCACCTCGTCCATCGTCTTGTCGAGATCGTCGAGGAACGCCTGCTCGTCGATGCGCTCGGCATTGAGCGCCGACGTGTCCTCCGACCAGCCGACGGTCTTGTACGGCCCGAGCGCGCGCTCGAGATCGCCCGCGTAACCCGGCGGCGCGCTGATCGGCGCGAACGGATGGGCGGGCGCGTAGTTGAGCGGCGACATGTAGATGCGGAGCGGGTCGACCGACACGACGTGGAAGCGGGAGAGCCCATCGATTACGACGAGCGGCAGCCCGAGCGGCGCGACGACGGGCAGCCGGAACGGCATCCACGCGCTCCAGCCGCCGCGCGCGATGCGCTCGCGCCGTCCGCCGAAGTCGAGGTCCACGGCGTCGGCATCACGCGCGACGTGGATGCCGACGTGCAGCGTGAGCGCGGGACGTCCGCCGCCGCGCGGATCCGCTGGCCCCGGGACGTCGACCGTCCCGTCGTCCCCCGCGAGCGCGACCGGCACGAGGCGTCCGCCGCCGGGGTCGCCGGGACGCGCCCCGGCGGCACCCAGGTCGGTGGCGAGGAACGTGAACGTGCTGTTCGTGCCCAGCAGATCGGGGACGCCGAGCCCGGAGAGCATGCGCCCGCCGGGAACCTGGTCGGGCGGGAACGCGTAGGGCACGCGCAGGACGACCGCCCGGACGCCATGCTCGGCGGCGATCTCCCAGAACGGTACGCCCCGCCGCCGGGTGAATCCCTCCGCCGGCCCCGTCTCGACGAGATCGTGCCAGAAATGCGGCGGGTGCACGCCGCCGGTGCCGATGTCGGGCAGATAGGTCGCCGGATCGCGCTCGACGAAATCGAAGACGCCGTGGCGCGCCGGGCCGGTGCCGGTCGCGAACGACGTCCACGCGACCGGCGATTGCGGCGGGTTGGTCGACGCGAGCGGCCGGAAGTCGCCGCGCTCGGCGAGTGCCTTCAGATGCGGCAGCTTCCCCTCCTCCATCCAGCCGGAGAGGAGCTTCGGATCGACGCCGTCGAAGCCGAGGATCACGAGCCGTCGCCCGGGCGGACGCGACTGCGGCGCTTCGCGTCCTCCGCACCCGCCAGCGACCGCCGTCGCCAGCGCGACTGCCACCCAGACGTTCCGCAGCGCTCGCTACTCCTCGGGGAACTCGCGGTCGAGCTCGGCGGCATCGCCGGTGACGCGGACGCCGCGCGGCGAGAGCTTGTAGAGATCCTGCGCCTTCCAGTGGAGAAAGCGCTGCTGCTCGAGATCCTTCACGTGCGGCGCGAGCGCGTCCCACGTCATGCCCATGCGCGTCGGCAGCGCGTCCCGCGCGTGCAGGAACGGCGACGCCGGCGAGGCGTCGTACACCCGCCGGTACTCGAGCAGGATCGCGCGCTTCACGTTCACGGGAAGCGTTTGGGTATCACAGGCGGACGATGTTGTCGCCCGCGACGCCGGCGAGCGCGTTGCGCGTGTCGACGACGAGGCGGGCGTCGCGCGCCACCGCCGGATAGTCGAACTCCCGGTGGTTGGTCAGGATGACGACGCAGTCGACGGAACCGAGCCAGCCATTGCGGAGCGGCAGGGAATCGAGCTCGAGCCCGTCCTCGCGGATCACGGGAATGTACGGGTCGCTGTAGGACAGGAGCGCGCCCTTCTGGTGCAGGAGACGCATCACGTTCAGGGCCGGCGACTCGCGGATGTCGTTCACGCCCGCCTTGTACGCGACGCCGAGCACGTGGATGTGCGAGCCGCGCACGCTCTTCCGGTGCACGTTGAGCGCGTCGGTGATCTTCTCGACCACGAAGCGCGGCATGCCCTCGTTGATGTGGCCGGCAAGCTCGATGAAGCGCGGCTCGAAGCCGTTCATCTTCGCCTTCCACGAGAGGTAGAACGGGTCGATCGGGATGCAGTGTCCGCCGAGGCCGGGCCCCGGGTAGAACGCCATGAAGCCGAACGGCTTCGTCTTCGCGGCGTCGATCACCTCCCATACGTCGATGCCGAGCGCGTGCGACATGAGCGCGATCTCGTTCACGAGGCCGATGTTGACGCTGCGGAACGTGTTCTCGAGGAGCTTCACCATCTCGGCGACGCGCGGCGACGAGACCGCGACCACGCGCTCGACGCACTGCTCGTAGAGGGTCTTCGCGACCCGCGTGCACTCCGGCGTGACGCCGCCCACCACCTTCGGGATGTTGCGCGTATTGAAATGCGCGTTCCCGGGGTCGATGCGCTCGGGCGAGAACGCGAGCGCGAAGTCCGTGCCCACCCGGAGCCCGGACGCCTCGAGCGCCGGCTGCACGACCTCCTCGGTGGTGCCCGGATAGGTCGTGCTCTCCAGGATCACCAGCTGCCCCCGCCGTAGATGCTGGCCGATCTCGTTGACGGCCGAGACGACGTGGGTGAGGTCGGGATCCTTCGTCTTCCGCAGCGGCGTCGGGACGCAGATGTTGACGGTGTCGAGGTCGCGCACGGCGGCGAAGTCCGTCGTCGCGACGAGTCGGCCTGCCGCCACCTGCTCGCGGATCTCGGCGTCGTCGACGTCGACGATGTACGAGCGGCCGGCGTTGATCGCATCGACCTTGGTCCGATCAACGTCGATGCCCGTCGTCCGGAAGCCGGCGCGCGCGAACTCCAGCGCGAGCGGCAGCCCGACGTACCCGAGGCCGATGATCCCGCAGCGCGCGTCCCGGCGGACGATCGCGTCGATGAGCTTCTCCATCTGTGGGTCCTCCGTCGTCCCTACTCCACGTAGCCGAGGTCCTCGAGGCGCTTGCGCACCTCGGCCTCCTCCTCCTCGCTGTAGCCGGACTCGTCCTGGGTCGGCGGCGCGGGCGCCGGCGGCTCGGGGCTCTCGGGGCGGCGGTCAGGCATGGCGGCGTTCGCCTCCCTTTTCTTCGATCTCGCAGGCGGCGAGGTCGCGCTCGATGCGGGCGCGGTGACGGTCGAGATGGCGGCCGATGAACACCGCCTGCGTCGTCGCCGGCACGCCGTCGAGGCGCATCCAGCCGAGCTCGTGCCGGCCACAGGTATAGTTGAAGACGCAGTGCCAGTCGCGGCCGGCGAAGCGGACGAGCCCCTTGGCGCGCACGATATCGGGTGGGAGGCGTTCCAGCACCCGCTCGAAAGCGTCCTGGCGGAGCGGGCGCTCGGCGCGCCACACGAAGCTCGCGAAGCCGTCGGCGTGGAGATGGTCCGACGTGCTGCGCGCCCGATCGCGAAACGCCGCGACCCCGGTGGCGAAGAGCACGTCGCTGTCGATCGCGCCGCGCACGGTCCGGAAGCGCTCCGCGCGCGGGTTCAAGCGCGCGACCCGGCGCTCGACCGCGGCGAGCGTCGCCTCGTCCACCAGGTCCAGCTTGTTCACGACCACGAAGTCCGCGGCCTCGATCTGCGCGCGCGCGACCTCCGCCTCGGCGAGATGGCGCTTCACGTTCTCCGCATCGACGACGGTGATGATCGCGTCGAGCCCGAGCCCGGCGTTCTTCACGCGATAGGCGAGCGGCTCCGGGTCCGCGAGCCCGGTCGACTCGATGATGATGAGATGCGGCTTCGCGGTGTCGATGATCTCCTGGATCGCGAGGTCGAAGCGGTAGTCGTCGATCGAGCAGCAGATGCAGCCGCTCGAGAGCTCGACCATCTTCTCGACCGCGCTGAGCCCGGTGATGACCTTGCCGTCGATCCCGACCTCGCCGATCTCGTTCATGATCACGGCGACGGGCTGGCCGCGGAGCCCGTGCTCGAGCACGTGGCGGAGGAGCGTCGTCTTCCCGCTGCCGAGGAAGCCGGTCAGGATGTCGACGGCGACGGAGCGCGTGGTCATCCGATCGGCTTTCCCGCGAGCCCGTCGGGCACCGGCTGCCCGAGCAGGCGGAGCAGCGTCGGCGCGACGGCGTAGATGGGGACGTCCGGCAGCGGGCCGCGCAGCGGGGCCTCGGCGCCGGCGGTCGACAGCACGAAGATGCCGTGCCAGTCGTGGTTCGCCTCGTCCGGCCCGGTGTCGTTCTCGAACGTGTGGATGCCGCCCATGCCGACCGCGCCGACGGAGCGCCAGTCGAGGTCGCCGAAGTAGACGATCAGATCCGGCGCGACGCCGTTCACGGTGCGATACAGGTCCTCGGGACGGTACGCCTTCGAGCCGATGTTGCGGCCGCTCGGGTCCGTGATCGTGGCGATGCCGGCGATGAGATCGCTCCGCACGCGTTCGTAATCCGCCGGGTCGATCGTCCCCGACGGCTCACGGCCGCGGACGTTCATGAAGAGTCGCCCGTAGTAGCCGCCGTCGCCCCACGCCTGGGTGCGCGACCAGTCGAGCGCGACCTTGCCGATCGGCGTCGGCTTCGTCGGCCGGTCCTTCAACGTGAGGAACCCTTCGCGCGCGAGCCACTCGTTGAAGCAGATGCCGCCGTCCATCTTCTTCGCGCCGTGATCGGAGACCACGAGCACGAGCGTGTCCGACGGACAGAGCGCGAGCAGCTCGCCGAGCTGCGCGTCGACGTGTCGGTAGTAGTCACGGATCGCGTGCTCGAAGGGATTGCCCGCCTCGTACTTGTGGTGCGCCGGATCCATGTGGCTCCAGAAGCCGTGGTGGATGCGGTCGACCCCCATCTCGACGAGCATGAAGAAGTCCCACGGTCGGGTGCGGAGGAGGTGCTTCGCGAGCTTCAGATGCTTGTCGGTCTTCTCGTACACGCGCCGGAGGAGCGCCGCCTTGTCCGCCGTGCGGAAGTCCTCGACGTCGAGGACGTACCCCTCGGTCACGCGCTCGACCTCGGCCTTGAGCTCCGGCGGATGCGTGTACGCGCTCTGCGTCGACGGCGTGAGGAAGCAGGTCACCATCTCGCCGTTCACGCGCGACGGCGGGTACGTCTGCGGCACGCCGAGCACCACGGTGTGGAGTCCGGCCTGGCCGAGCCAGTCCCACAGGCGCGGGAAGCGGACGAGGGACGAGTTCGCGAATGCGTACCCGTCGTAGGAGTGATCCTTGCGGTTGCGGAAGCCGTAGAAGCCGAGCTCGCCAGGATCGCGGCTCGACATCATCGACGTCCACGCCGGCACCGTGATCGGCGGATGCGTGCTCGTCATGCGGCCGTGCGCGCCGCGCGCGATGAGCGCGGAGAGCGTCGGCAGCTCGGCGCGCCAGCGGTCGAAGACGAGGGCTGGAGCGGCGGAATCGAGGCCGATGACGAGGAGCTTCGAGAACGTCATGCCGCGGGGCGAGCGAGCCGGCTTCTATCGGAGACGTCCGTCACCCGCAAACGAGGTCGGCCGCGCGCGAATGCGCGCGGACGATCTCGCTCTGGCCGTTCTCGCAACGGAGCGGGTACAGCGCATACCCGCCCGCGCGCACGAGCGGTGCCTCGCACTCCTCGCCGACGAACCCGCGCCACAGGCGAGCGACGTGCGCCTCGAACGGGTCGCCCGCGGCCTCGAGGCCGGCTACGTCGACCGCCACGTGCGTCACGCCGAGCGCGTGCGCCGCCGCCGCGAGCGCCGCGGGCGTGTCGAGCGTGCGGTAGTCGATGAGCCCCTGCTCGAGATAGCTGCCGAGCACGAAGGGCGACTCGATGTAGTACGGGTGCGGGATCTTCTCGAGGACCAGCACGAGCCCGGCGGGACCGACGTCGTCGTTGGCCTGCTCCCAGAACGCATAGCGCGGCGAGTGGCGACGGAGGAACGTCGCCGGCGCGAGCGCGCCGACCGCGACCCGGACCTGGTCCGGCCAGAGCGGCGGCAGGAGGCGCGCGACCAGCACGAGGTTGCCGATCACCGTCAGCGCGACGACGCGCCGGAAGACGGGCCGGCGCACGAGTCCGCCCGCGGCCGCGATGCTCGCGGCCAGCAGGAGCACGACGCCGGGGAAGACGTAACGTGGATGGGCCCAGGCCCCGGTGGCGATGACCGCGACGTAGGCGAGTCCGAATGCGGCCGTCATCGCGATCTGCGGGCGACGGCGACGGACGAGCAGCACGGCGGGCGCGAACGCGAGCGCGAACGGCCCCACGTCGAGCCCGTGTCGGGCAGCGTCGTCGAGCGCGTCCGGATGCATCGTGAGGTCCCAGGGCAGCCGCAGCAGGTCGAGCCCGACGTAGGAGCGACCGTCGCCCTCCTCCCCGCGCGCGATCCGGTACTGCTGGTAGTAGTCGCCGAGATACTCGCTCGCTTCGGTGCTCCAGTACCGCCCGCCGAAGAGCTCGTAGCCGAACGGGTAGACCGGGTTCCCCGTATCGAGCGCATTGCGCACGTACCAGGGCGACCCGGCGACGATCACGAGGAGCGCGAAGCCGGTCACGGTGGCGAACGTCCGCGGGACCGAGCGCGGGCGGCGCGCACAGGCGACGATGACCGCGAGGCCGAGCAGCACGGCGAGCAGCGGGCCCATCAGCTTCGTCCCCGCGCCGAGGCCGGCGAGCAGCGCCGCCCGACGGAGGTCCGCGCCCCGACCGTCCACGCGCCAGGCGAAGAACGCCGCGACCGCGAGGAACGCATAGAGGAGGAGCGCCAGATCCGACGCCGTGCGCGTCATCAGCGACCACGTCATCGGGAGCGTGAAGAAGACGACCGCCGCTGCCGCCCCGGCGCGCGGGCGGAGGTGCGCGGCGACGAGCCGCGCGAGCGCGAGCGCCGCCAGCACGCCGAACGCGGCGTTCAGCAGGCGGGCGAGCGCCTCGCCCCGCAGCGCGTAGCCGAGCGCGAACACGAAGTTGGGCAGGAACTGGACGTGGCCCCAGAAGCTCCACGGCGTGTCGACGAGCCCGCCGTGCGCGGCGTACAGCCGCGGGTACACCAGTTGGTACTTCGTCTGGTCGCCGCCGACCGGGGGCGCGAGGATCGCCGGTAGCTCCGCCGCGAGCACGACGGCGCACACCAGAACGGCCGGCCACACGCGGCGGAGCACGCGCCGGTCGAGTGCCGCGATGGCCACGACGACGCCGCGCCCACCGGCCACCACCGCGATCGCGGCCAGCTCGGCCAGCGGCAGCGGCCGCAGCGCGCCGGCCGCCGCGAGCCCGAGCGTCGCGATGCCGGCGATGCCGAGGCCGGTCGCCGTCGCGGCGAGAAGGGTGTCGCCCGCCGCGCGCGGCAGCGCCCGGAGCACGCGCAGGCACGCGAACCCGGCCGCCGCGCACACGGCGAGCACGACGACGACCAGCGCGACGTCGATCATCGTCCGCTGACGCGCGCGACGCCGAGCCCGAGCTGCGCGAGCCAGTACACGGCGTAGATCGCCACTGCCCACGCGGCGAGCGCGAGGCGGCCGAGCCGGCGGACGACGACCGTTTCGCGCGCCGTGGGGCGCGGCTCGTCAGAATACGAAAGGAAGGAGGCGCTTGGTCGCTGCGGCATAGCGGGGGTAGTCGGGGAAGGTGCGGGCGAGGGCTTCTTCTTCGCGGTGCATCCGTACGGCGAGCACGACGAGCGTGACGGCGGTGAGCGCGAGCGTGTGGCGACAGCCTAGGGTCAGCGGCGCGCCGACCGCGATCATCGCCTGGCTCACGTAGATGGGGTGGCGGAGGAGGCCGTAGATGCCCTCGGTCACGAGCGGCACCCCCGGGCGGGGCTCGACGAACGGCGAGAGCGCCTCACCGAGCGCGCGCCCCGCGACGCGGTAGAGCAGAACGCCGGCGGCGAAGAGCGCGACGCCCGCGAGCCGCCAGTCAGCGGCCGGAGCGCTCAGCATCCGCTCGACGGGCGCGCCGAGGAGTACGAGGGCGAACGTCGCATGATGCAGGCGGACGAGGCCGAGCGGCTCGTCCGGCTCGGGCACGAGCGGCGCGGGCGCCTCCTCGTCCGTCCGGAAGCGGAGCACGAGCGCGGCCAGGAGCAGCCCGTACGCGAGCCCCCAGATCACGCCTCCTCCCGCATCCGGCGCCAGAGGGGGCGCGCCGCGACCGCGCGGAGCGCGTGCACGGCAATGATGACGAGCGCAAGGAGCCGCAGCTCGTAGAGCCAGTTCGACACCGTCGCGGCGTTGAAGATACTCGCGAAGAACCGCCCCGGGGTGGTCTCGTCGACGACGAGCTCGGGCAGAAGCGGCACCGGCGCGATCCAGTACCGCTCCGAGAACGGCCACAAGAAGCGCGCGCCAGACGGCGGCCCCACGTTGGTCGTGAAATAGTCGACGACGAGGTGGGATGCCCAGAGCGCCGCCGCCCAGCCTGCGGCGTGCGACGCGCGTCCGGTGCCGAGGCGCCACGCCACGAGCGCAACGAGGGCCGCAACGACCGCGACCGCGCCGACCGTGTGCGTGAAGCCGCGATGGTACGCCGCCGCGTGACCGACGACGAGCCCGGGCAGGTAGTCGAGGTCCGGCGCGTTCGCCACCGTGACCGCGGCGGCGAGCAGCCCCGGGCGATGCGCACCCGCCGGCCGGAACGCCTCGTAGACGAGGTACCCCGCCGCGGCGTGCGCGAAGCAGAGCGCCATTCGCTCAGGGCTGGGCCGCGCGTACGGGCGTCGGCGCCTCCTCCTCCGCGGGGACCGGCATCGTCACGGGCGCCCGGCGACGGCGGCCGAGCGTGAGGCGCATCTTCGCGAGGAAGAGCAGGTTCGTGAAGCCGTCCTTCCAGAGATTGAGCTTGCTCTCGCCGATGCGCTCTCCGTAGTAGATCGGCATCTCGAGGCAGCGCAGCGTCGGGTGCGTGAACGCCAGGATCTTGAGCTCCTCGGAGAGGGCCATCCCGTCGCTGCGTGGCTCGATGTGCTTCAGGACGTCACGGCGGAACACCCACATCCCCGACTGCGAGTCGATGATGAAGCGAAAGAACAGGCAGACCGTCGCGCCGGAGAGGATCGCGTTGCCGAGCAGACGGAGCGGGCTCTTCGACTCACCGCTGCGCGAGCGCCAGCGGCGCGCCGAGATGAAATCGACCCGCTCCTCGAGGAGCACGTAGAGGAGGAGCGGGACCGAGTCCGGCGGATACGTGCCGTCGCCGTCCATCGTGACGATGACGTCTCCGCGCGCCGCCGCGAACCCGGTCTTGTAGGCGCGCCCGTAGCCCTTGCGCGCCTCGAAGACGACGCGCGCGCCCGCCGCGCGGGCGACCTCGGCCGTCCGGTCGGTCGACGCGTTGTCGACCACCACGACCTCGTCGACCATGCTCGGCATCTGCGCGAGCACGGCCGCGACGCCGGCCTCCTCGTTGTGGCACGGGATGACGACGCTGATCCGCTTTCCTCGGTACATGTTCGGTTCTCCTTGCTGTGGTCCGTCAGCCCTGCGCGACCGGCGCCGATGACGCGCCGCAGGTCGCGAGCGTGGCGCGCGCGGGCTGGCGGCCCGTGAGCCGTCGCCACGCCTTTCGCGCCTTCAGACTCGACCACTCCTTCAGCACGGCCGGCATCATGCGGGGGTTGAACAGGATGTTGATCGTGAGGAAGCACTCGTAGGTGCAGAAGCACTTCGACTCGCGGATGAAGCGGCGGGACTTCTCCGCCTCCTCGCCGAGCCAGATCTTGCGGAAGTCGTAGCCCGCTTCGCGCACGTTCCCGAGCTTGCGGTCGATGAGCAGCTCGCACGGGTAGACGTCGCCGTTCGCGAACATCGCGCCACCCAGGTTCCCGGCGTAGCAGGGAATCTGGTACTCGTTCGTGCGTACGATCTTGGCGATCAGCCGGTGGCGCACGATCCGCTTCGCGTTGATGAAGTCCGCGAACGGGAAGGAGTCGTAGCCGGAGAGCGCGCCGGACTTGTACTCCTTCTCCATGTGGTCGGCGTACGCCTCGTACTTCGTCACGTCGAAGAACTTGGAGAGCGGCTCCTTCGGCGCCCCGCGCGTGAGCAGCGTGAAGACCGTGTCGACGTCGAGGTTCTGCCGGAACCAGTCGTAGTTCTCGATCAGCACGTCCTCGTTGTGCTTCGAGACGGTCGTCTCCACCTGCACGCTGAAGTTCTTGTGGTGCTTCTCGATCTCGCGCAGCGCCTTGTAGGTCTCGACGGAGCGCTTGAAGAGCCCGGGGAACACGCGGATCTCGTCGTGCAGCGCGCCGACGCCGTCGAGGGAGACGTCGATGTGCAGGTCGAGGTCGGGGCAGGTCTCGAGCAGGTCCTTGACGATCGAGACGGTGCGCGCCGTCGTGCTGCCGTTGGTCGGGATGCCGACGTTCCGCACGCCGGTGTTCTTGTGGAAGATCTTGATGATCTCGCCGATGTCCTTCCGCAGGAACGGCTCGCCGCCCGTCGGGAGGAGGAACATCAGGCTCCCCTTCCCCATCGTCGTGGTGACCTTGTCGATCTCCTCGAGCGTCAGCTCCTGCTTGCGGTACGTCATCGACGGCTCTTCCCACCCGGGATGGGCGCCGTCGGCGAGGAGGCAGTGCTTGCACTTGGCGTTGCAGGCGTCGGTGATGAAGTAGACCAGGTACACGGGAAGCTCGCCCTTCTTGAGGAACATCTTCTTGCCGTGCCGGAGATACTCGAAGTAGCCCATCGTCCTCCTCGGTTCGCCTCAGTACCGCCGACCGGCCGCGTACGTGACGAGGCCGATGCCGGTGCCGACTCCTACCACCACGAGCTCGAGCCATAGAAGCGGAATCGCGCCCAGCGCGCGCGCACCGCCGTCGCTCGCGCGGATCGCCGCGATGAAGCCGCGGTTGAGGGCGACCGTCGCCGCCAGCCCCGCGCACCCGACGGCGGTGAGCGCGGGAATCCCCGCTGCCATCCCGGCCGCCGCGAGCGGCGCGGCCAGCGTCGCGATCGGGACGCTCGCCATGTAGCTCCCGGGGACGGACGTGTTGTTCTGCGCGAGCTCGCGCGGCGCGCGCAGCTTGAGGCGCGTGAGCGCGACCGCGCGCGCGAAGTCGGTGCGCAGGAGGCCACGGAGCGAGTAGCGCTTCACGTGCTCGACCTCGAGCTCGGGATCGATCCGCACCCGCACGCCGAGCCGGGCGAGCTTCTGGCCGAACGCGGTGTCCTCGACGTTCGGCCCGGCGTAGCGGACGTCGAAGCCGCCCGAGCGGAGAAAGGCCTCGCGGCGGATGGCGGCGGCGGTGGTGTAGAAGAGCGGGACATCGCCCGTCTTCCGCACGTACGTCCACCGCATCCAGAGGTTCTTGTACTGGCTCACGAGGTCGCGGTGGCGCATGTCTGCCGCCTGCACGCCGACGACGCCCTCGACGTCGCCGCGCTCGAGCGCCGTCGCGATGCGGGTCAGCGTGTCCGGTCGCACCATCACGTCGGAGTCGATGAAGAAGATCACATCGCCCTCGGCCATGCGCGCGCCGAGGTTGCGCGCCGCCGCGGGGCCGACGCGTCCCGGGCTCGGCACGATGCGGACCGGAAAGTTCGCGGCGATCGCGCGCGACTGATCCGTCGAGCCGTCGTCGACCATGACGATCTCGAAATCGCCGAAGGTCGAGTTGCAGAGCCGGGTGAGGCACTCGGCGAGCGTCGCAGCCGCGTTGTAGACTGGCATGACGACCGAGATGCGCGGGCGAGCGCCCGCGGGCTGACGCCGACGCGCGAGCCAGCGCGCCATCGACGTCACGCGGCTCCAGCCCTGCGCGGCATCGTTCGTGGCCGGCGAATCCGTACCGTTGGGTCGCATGCTAGTCGCGCGGTCCGAACCGCCAGATCACGTTGAACGCCGGCCGACGCCCACTTTGATGGACGACGATCGCCATGCCGATGCCAAGGAGCCCCCAGAAGAAGATCTGGATCGGCGCGTCGTAGAACGCGTTGAAGTTGCTCATCGAGACGAGGAAGCCGAGCCCGGACGAGAAGATCGCCCAGAGAAGGAGCGCGAGCTTCCGGTCGGTCACGGCAGCGCTGCCGCGGCAGATCGCCACCAGCGCGGAGCCGATGACCCACATCATGAGTCCCCATCCCACGACCCCGGTCCGCTGCACCAGCGTGAGGTGCATGTTCGCGTTGCGCAGCACGCGGTGGTGGCCGCCCGCGTTCTCCTCGACCAGGCTGATGGCGCCCTTGCCGGGCTCCGGGCCGAGCAGCACGCCGAGCGGCGCGGCGGCCTCGGACTCGACGGCAGCACGCGTAACCGAGGCGCGCCGCTCCCACTCCTCGCGGATCGAGCCCGGCGACAGCCGGAGCCCGCCCATCCACACCATCATCATCAGGAAGACGAGCGAGGCGCCGGCGAACAGGCGGAACATCGGGCGCGAGACGCGCCACGCGAAGATCGAGCCCGTGAGCCAGAGCGCGACGAGGCCGGTGCGCGTCTGCGTGAGCACGATGCCGACGATGACGAGCGTCGAGCAGACGAGCCAGAAGTCGCGCTCCTCGCGCCCCTCGGCGCACACCAGCTCGA
>Ga0070731_10001159_pt1 | contig 28617 bp, 23 predicted proteins | sample Coa_R1_2_FD_66448 | JGI IMG/M metagenome (GOLD analysis project Ga0070731, IMG submission 66448) | Surface soil microbial communities from Centralia Pennsylvania, which are recovering from an underground coalmine fire - Coalmine... | ecosystem: Environmental > Terrestrial > Soil > Unclassified ... | reverse complement strand
AACATTGCGGAGGATGTGTTGTACTACGTTCGCGGAATCGATGTCCGCCATCAGTCCGGAGATTAGGCCTGAAACAATTGAATGACGGCCATGGACAGCCAGCCGCCGAGCGCCGCGGCCGGGAGTGTGAGGATCCACGCCCACACAATATTGGTGGCCAAACCCCAGCGCACCGCCTTCAGGCGTTGAATCGACCCGACGCCAGCGATAGCGCCGGCCGTGACGTGTGTGGTCGAAACCGGCAGTTGCGCGAATTCTGTCGCGAATAGGATCGACAGGGCCGCGGCTGTTTCGGCGCAGAATCCGCTACGCGGCTTCAAGCGAGTTAGGCGCGAGCCCATCGTGTGCACAATTCGCCAGCCGCCAGAAAGAGTTCCGAGAGCGATGGCGCCGTAAGCCGCGAATATGACCCACTTGGGCATGTCGAATGTTTTGAGAATTCCCGACGCGACCAGCACGCCGGTGATGATGCCGGCCGTCTTTTGGGCATCGTTGCCGCCGTGAGAGAAGCTCAGTAACGCCGAAGATGCCAGTTGCAGCTTTCGAAAGTACCTGTCCATCTTGAGCGGCGACGTGTTCCGAAACAGCCAATAAACCCCGATCATCATGAGGTACGCGAGCCCCATACCCATCAGCGGCGCCAGGAAAATGAAGACGACTGTTTTGATCCAAGCACCTCCTACTAGCGCATCGAAACAGCGCTCCAGCCCACGCAGGTGCGCTACGCGCGCCATGGCCGCGCCGGCATACCCTCCAATGAGCGCATGCGAGGAACTCGTCGGCAATCCAAACCACCATGTGACCAGATCCCAACCGATCGCCCCGACGAGGCCGGCAAGGATGACTTGCGGCGTAACGTATTGCAGATTGATCATCCCGCTACCGACTGTCTTGGCGACTCCGGTTCCCACGACGAACACCGCGATGAAATTGAACGTCGCTGCCCAGAGGACTGCCTGATGCGGCGTAAGAACGCGAGTGGCCACCACCGTCGCGATGGAATTCGCGGCATCGTGGAATCCGTTAATGAAATCGAACGTCAGCGCAACCAGCACGATGACTCCGACCAGGATCAGCGAGTGCCCCATGTCGCTCTGAAGCCCGGCTAACTGTTCTTTACCTGCACGTTTTGGAGCGCGTCGGCAACGTCTTCGCAATAGTCGGTAGTCTGTTCAAGGAATTCGTAGATCTCCTTAAGCTTGATGATGCGAATCGGATCTTTCTCCTGTTCAAAGAGCTCTTTCACAGCCGCTCGGCCCAGTTGATCCGCCGCCTCTTCCAAACGATTGATCTCGATGCTATGGTCGATAAACGGTTCGCCATTCGCCAACGCGTCAAAGGCCTTTTGAAGAATCAGGCAGCAGGACTGTACGATGCAGCACAGCTCCATCACGGTACTTGGCATCGGATCGATGTGGTAATCCAGCATTCGATGCACTGAGTCCTCGATGCCATCGATAACGTCATCTAGATGCGAAGAAAGCGACTGAATGTCCTCGGGATCGAGTGGTGTGATGAAAGTCGAATTCAAGCGCGTATAGGTTTCATGGAGCACGTTATCCGCTTGTTCCTCCAGCACGTGGATTTGATGCGCGGCGTTCGCCAGGTGCGCGTTGCCCGCTGCGGCGCCCTCCACGAGCAGAGCCGCGGCCTGGCAAATCAGTTTCACTTGTTGCTGGAAGTACTGGAAGAACTTCTCATCACGGGGAAGCAGATTCATGGTCGGATATCCATCTTCGCACACGATCCTGACGGCTGATCGAGATTACAGCCGGCAAATTGACGGTCTGATTTCCCAACGTTTCTGATGGGACTGTCAGAAAAACGTCAGAAACTTTTAAGGCTCAGAAAGCTCTCTTCGGTGTTAAAACCGGTTGGGATTGGATTCTCTTACTACAAACGGGGACAAGACAATATGAGTAATCGATCGTTGTTGGCGCTGGTCGCTTACGGCGTTTTGAGCTTGAATGCCCAGAAACTCGCTTGCACCACGGAACAAGTGCCGGGAGCCATGACGAGCTGGGCCGGTCAGCCAGGCACGCAGGACCACACCGAGAAGCGTGCCGTCTCTCAGGGGACGGTCCTAGCCTGTGAAGCAGTTGATGCACCAGGAAGTCCGTTGCCCGCCGGTTGCAATGTGAGCGTGGAAGGGGGCGGCCGCTATACCGTACCCGCGCAAAAAGTGATTCGAACGCCCAATGCGGGTGCCGTGACCCTGACGTGCAACGGCCCGTCCCCGACCTGCTGCAGAGTCCGGCTGACGGAAGACCAAAGTCCATTGAAGCACGGTGATACAAAACCGCACAAGCAAAATGGAACAAGCTCTTCGGTGGAATGAGACGGTCACGCGGTGACCTGTAGCCGTGGTGAAGCTGATTCCTATCGCGAATTCAGTGGATGTGCTGGCGCTGTTAAATTTGAAACCAGTCGATCCAACCATTCTGCATCAAGTAGAGCGCTACCACTCGGATGTCGTCTCTTCACATGAATGGAGAAGCTCTGACGAGAAAAAGCTCTTCAGGCAGCTTAGGATCTCGAACCCACAGGAATTTCGACTGCGGATTATTGCCACACAATTGCGCCAATACGTTGACGAATGGCTTGAGACCGGTTTGAGTGATGACGGGAGAGAGACCCTGGAACTCAGATCATGGATCAGAGCGCCACGTGCCCTCACCGTGCTAGAAGATTATGCGTCAAAGCAAGATCCGCGGTTGCGTTTCCGTCGCGTGCCGGCTGAATTCGTGGTCGACGTAGGGTCTTCGGAAGATCCTTGGCAAACCAGCGCAATCACAGGACTCCTCGATCCTATCGGCCGCGCTTGGCGCGAGGTCGCCAGGTTATTGTTCGGCCTGGTCACAAGTGATTGGGGATCTCGCCTCTGCAAATGTCGCTACGCGTTGTGCGGCCGGTACTTCGTCCACCTGAAACCTCGCCGATCGTACAAACACGGGACTTTCTGTGGCAATCACCAAATGGCATGGACAGCCACTCGACAAGTTAAAGAGCGACGGCATCTCGCTCGTTCGGCATTGATAGACTTAGCAGCGACCGAGCTATTGAAGATGCGAATAAATGGGCCACATTGGCAGGTCGACAGGCAAAGGAAAATTCAACTTGCAAAAGACATCTCCGCTCAAATCCGTATAACTGACTTCGCGCCCTTTGGACCCGCTCGACTAAGTTTGACTTGGGTCACGCGCAACCGACAAGAAATCGAGAGACGCCGGCTGCAATTGTGTCCAAATTCCTCAGAAAGGATTACGGCAAATCAATGGCCTTCGTTCCTTTCGCCCTGAAGGGTGAGCGAGCCGGTGAGATCGCCAAGTGACGACTCCCATTGGCTCTAAGTGCCTCGTCCCGTAGGCGCAACCCGGCCAGTTGCGACAGCATGAAACGCCTCGTTATGAAACGCAGGATCGATGAAGTATCATACGCCGTGCGGTCGACGAATCCCTTTCTCGCAAAAGGGGATACGATGATCGCCGGAATACGCGTGCCGGGCCCCCAGCGGTCGCCTTTCGGGGGTGCAACATGATCCCAAAACCCGCCGTTTTCGTCGTAACTTATGACGACGACCATGTGCTTCCATTGAGGACTCTCTTGAAGATGCGCGAAAAGTCCGGGGCGAGATTGCCATCCTTAACGAACTTCGGCGGCCCATCCATTACCGACTTGGGAGAATTCGGGGCGAGCTCAAGCCTTACACCCTCCGCTTCCACGACGGAAAGTTCCCCCTTTGCAGGGCTCCGATCAGCATTCGGATACTTTGGCACACAGGCGCAAATAAGCCAGAGGTGATTTAGATATGAACCACCGATCGCATCCATGAAGAAATTGTCGGTTGGCACGTACCGGCTTGCGATACTCCACATCCTTAATTTCGATCCCTCGTAGTGGCCCATAACCAGAGCGCCGGAATCTCCCCACGCCACGAATCCGTCATTCTTGCCGCCGTTGATCTGCATCTGGTTCTGATAAAACAGGTCCCAGGGACTACGCGTTATAACGTTGAGCGGCAGTTTGAAACCGTCTGGATCATCGATTGCGAAGGGCTTGTTGATGGGAAGGTGGCCGTCTGCGCTTCGATAACGGCCGGCGTAACGCCTATTCCTGTCAATCCGTGCCAAATCGGTGGCAATTCCTTGAGCTTGGAGCCGTTCCGGTACGGATGATGGTGTGCTTGAGCATCGCATTAACGCGGGCGGAGGCTCAGAAGATTTCCGGTCAACTTAGAGACATAGAAAACATCGTGGTGATTTTTGCGGAGAATCGCAGCTTCGATAGTCTTTACGGCACATTCCCACGCGCCACTAGTCATAGGAACCTTTACTAATGTACACGGCCTGTGCCCAAGGTCCGCTCACAGCTCGTGCGACGATGAGCATGTGAGATTTTGGCATGCCCTGCGTATCTTGTTTTGGGGCACATTCGTCGCCTGCGGTCTCATTGGCCAGGATCAATCTGCGGGACTGTCGAGGAGACAGGCCCTCCTGAGGGCTCCAGAACTCGCGGCGGTTGGCCGGAAGATGCTTCGCAGATTTTCTAGTTCCTGATGGTGGATACCTCGCTCGAATCGAGGCCGTCGTTCAGGCGGAGCGCTCCTCGCGCTCCAGGTCACTGTGTGCTGAGGCGGGGACAAGAGCTGCCGCCAGCTTCTTTGGTCCGTCGTAATTAATTTCTGCCTGAATCGCTTTCGGGACGCGGCCCACCAAGCTCGTCGTTAGGTTTGCCAGGTGACATAATCTTATCGGGGGACGCCGCGATGGAACAAAACCCCAAAGCGAACCCGGACTGTGCGGAATGCCATGGAACTGGGATTGTCGTGTGTGACCACGGCGCAGACGGACGTTTCGTCGTTGAGCAGAAGTGCGAATGCGTCACTGAGTTGCCCTGGTATGCCATCAACGATCCTGGCGCTGAACCGGAGGCGTAGCGGCGAAGTATCGTGAGACGAATGGACGAGCGACCAGAATCCTGGACTCCTCTGCCCCCGGTGAACACGGACGACCTTCGACGTGTCTGGGCGTTCGTTCTTAGCGTACGCGCCGATTCCAAACCGGGGACGCTTGTGAGCATCGCCGCGCCGCTGATTAAGCAGCAGTGCGCGTCAGGCACAGATGTGAACGCGGTGGTTTTCCGAGCGGGCTTGTTGCAGTTTATGTTTCAACAGGGACTCCTGGACGACTGGCGTGACGGAGATGAACTTGCCGAGTCTGTCTTCCAAGTGTGCGCAAGCTTTCCACTGGAGAAAGGCGTCGAGGGGTTCGATCCAGCCGACTTCATCGCTCGTCTCCGCCGAGCGTGAGCCCATTCCAAGTCCAGACAGCCGCATCCTGTTCCTCCCGGCGAACTCGCTACGGCGGCTCGGCTGCCTGTTGCGCTCCCTGTTGCTGGGAGAGTCGTATTGGTGGTCGCCAAGAGCGGGCGAGCGCAGCTTGTTCTGCACCCTGTGGGCGCAAGTCGTATTGGTGGGCCGCCCGTGGCGGAAGGGTCCCCGATCTTGGGTAAAATACAAACCACCGAGAGGAGAACCTAGCGAGAAAACTCGAACACAAACGAATGCGAACAAACGCAAAGCGCCTCCGGGCAACCGGCGGCGTTTTTGTTAGGCGAGCAAAGCTCGCTGGGCTTGATAGTTTCACGTCTGACCTCCTTGCCGCCACGCGGCGCACACGGACCTGGCAACCGCTACGATGACATTGTGAGCGGGTTCACCATTGAGCAACGATTTGAACTTAAGGCGAATCTGCTGGAGTTGGCAAGCCGCGACCCCCGCCTCAGCGGGACCGCCGTTACAGGTTCCGCCGCCGAAGGCAGAGAGGATCGCTGGTCTGACATCGATCTGGCTTTTGGTGTGGCAGACCCGGCTTTGGTGGGCGCAGTGTTGACGGACTTTTCGGATTTCATGTACGTTCAGGGTGCTCTCCATCACCATGATGTCAGGGCTGGAGCTTGGCTCTATCGCGTGTTTTTCATGCCTAGCGGATTGCAAGTGGACCTGGCCTTCGTCGCACAGGACCAGTTCCGGCCACTTGGCCCGGCGTTTAAGCTCGTGTTTGGCAATGCGAGATCATGTCAACCTCTTCCTGATCCGAAGCCCATGGAGATCGTCGGTTTGGCCTGGCTTCACGCTTTGCACGCTCGAAGCTGCATCCTCCGAGGAAGACTGTGGCAAGCGGAATACATGGTAAGCGCAGTCCGCGATCAGACTCTCGCGTTGGCGTGCATCCGCCTCGGACTTCCGTGCGCCCACGGGCGTGGAATGGACTCACTGCCAAAAACGATCACGGAGCCCATGCTTGCGTCGATGGTGGAAAACCTCAACTCTGACGAACTATGGCGAGCCTTCGATGTGGTTCTTCGAGGCTTCGTACGCGAAGTCAATCGTGTAGACGCTGCGTTTGGCGTTCGAGTGTCGGAGGAGCTTGGCGGTCTTTCTCGCAAGCCAGACGATTGAGACCGCTCCAGGCGCCTCAAGGGTTGTATTCCGGAGGCGCTGTATTGCACATCCTGTTTGGCCCGGCAAGGACGGCCAACGGGCCGTGCCTTGCTGTTTCGCATGCCTGTTCCGCGTCCTTTGGGCGGGGAGGTTGTATTGGTGGCACCACGTGCGACTGCGTTACGGGCGACGCCTTATTTCAACCGCGTTGCCGCGAGCTTGCTTACCGCGTCTGTGGGGCCGGACCAGCGAAGATACTCTGCATCCGCCTCTTCTTGTCTGGTATTACGCGGAGCCTTCAGCACAAATCCGACAGCCACACCAAGACTGACCCCCAGTAGAAAACCGGCAATATTATCCCGACTTACATCCACGTGCGTACTCCTATTCGGCTTCGACCGACTCCATCTCTAGAGGACGTTCAATTTGGAAGTTGATGACGGTGTCACGCTGGACCATGATGACCGGTCCACGCACTTGGTTGATCGCTACCGTACCTACTATTGCCGCCGCAAAATCGTGGTCTCCGATGTGATTCGGATCAGTGAACACTGCGTAGCGCACACTCTGGATATAGATAGCCTCCACATCCAACCTCAACTGCTCGTCAGTAGCCCTCCGAACTTTTAGATCCACCTGTGAGCCACGAGGAATGATACGACTTCCATTCTCAGCGTGGATGTCCTCGTCCACAGTCCCGGTGTAGATGTGATTGTCATCTCGGTTGACTGCAATGGCCTGGTTTACGCGAACCGGAAAAATGGTACCCCGCTCGATTCTCGTGATGTGATCTCGGGCCGCCACTGATTTGGGAACAAGAAGGGCCAAACTCAGCATGACTGCCGTTACGATTATAATTTGCCTCATGCCTGTGTACCTCTTCACTGGCTGTTGCAACTCATGAACCATCGCCGATGGCCTTTATCCGGTGGAGCTTAGGGTAGTGACCAACGGGAAAGAAATTCCTGTGACGCGGCGGTTCTACCGGCGGCAACGTTACAGGGGCGTGGGACACGTTAACCGTTCTGGTGAATGCAGCAGCTCCGATCGGGGTGCGTATTATTGGCGCTGGGCCGACTCGCGATGCAGCGCCCTTTCAAATTTGCCCGCCGCTGCCGGAGTCTTGAAGTCGCCGGACAGAATTTCACGATTCGTGGAATCATGGCCGTACAGTTCCTTATTCGTCGCGCCGTCGGGACGAAGCGTTGCGCCCTGCAATGAAATTCCTGCGAACAGCCCGCGCGAGCGCGAATACGAAAGAATTTCCGCTTGCATCATGGCGTCGGTTTGAGCAGTCATGTCGCGGCCAACCGGACCCGCCGCCGCGGTCGCGTCGCCGCCGATCGTGAACTTATCGGACAACAAATGCTTCATTCCGCCATCGTTCATCACCAGCAGCACAACATCCGTCTCCGAAACGCCGATCTGAAACCCGACGCTTCCACCTTCAACCCGCATGCCTGCCGGAGCGCTCCAGCCCGATCGGCCGTTTCGTCTGCATACGGCGAACCCGCGGCCTTCCTCGGCGCCGAAAATGAATCCCGCTTTCTTCATGCCTGGAATAACGACGACGCAGTGTGCCTTATCCAGCAGATCCTGCGGGATGCCTTTATCGGAAGCATGCATCATATCGCTCAGCGTGTCGGCCGAGGCGTCCAACCTGTCTTCGATCTTGATTGCCCTGTCCGCCGCGAAAGCGGTGGTGTTGATGGTGCCGGCAATTGCCAGAGCGGCTAAAAGTGTCTTGCGCATGAATAGTTCTCCTGTTCGAAATTAGTAGAGAGCACGGCGCCTGCCAGTAGTGAGTTTTGCGAGCTCCATCGGGTTTGCTTTGTTAGTGGTTGGTTTCGTGCGATGGTCCCCCTCAGAATGCGCCGCTGCGGTAGTAATGCGGCATCGGACCGTTGACCATATTCAGCCATATGACCGCGGATGGCCGTTACGCGGGCCCAGCGCTTAGAATGAAGCCAGACAGCGAGGCGCAATGCAGTTGCGAATAAGATGGGCGTTGGGCGGCGTAGTTGCGGGAGTTGTTCTCGCGGCGATCGCATTCCTTTCCTCGCGGAATATGTTCCGCGAGACTCCGCCGGCGAGGACGCTGGATGCTTCCGTCGTAGTCCATGAAATCCAGAGCCTGAACGAGTTGGTGTCCGTGAAATACACCGTGCAAAAGGTGGTTGGACTGGAAGAGAAGAAAGTCCCGCTGGGCTCCGAGAAGTTGCTCTTGTTCGTACAGGCGGAGGTCTTGGCGGGAATCGAGCTGTCCGGCCTCACAGCCCGCGATGTCAAGCTCCTTCCCGACCGGCGGGTGCAGATCGCATTGCCTCCGCCCAAGATCGTGCAAATCGTCATCGACGACAAGGCGACCAAGGTCTGGGACCGCCAGATCACCTGGTGGACGCCGTGGGTGCCCTTCAACCCCGACCTGGAGCGGCAGGCTCGCCTCACGGCCAAAGAGGCGATCGAAAAAGGCGCTATCGAAATGGGGATTCTGGATCAGGCCCGACGCAACGCTGAAACAGGCATTCGGGGCCTGCTGGAGACGGTCGGGCTAAAAGTCGTGACGGTGGACGGAACCTAATTTCGCGTACGCGGTTCCTTGCCGGCCAGCTTGCTGCGAACCGCACGCCGAGCGCGTGTGAACCTGATCCGGATCGACATTTCCGAGACCCCCTGCTGTTGTGCGATTTCCTTCGTCGTTACACCGGCCAGTTGCTGCTCGAAGAGCTTCCGATCTAACGGACGGCAGAATTTGAGGATCTGAGTAGCTTGAAGCGGAGCCAGGTCAATTCCGTTTTGACCGCAAAAATCGGACAAGGCTTCAAAGCGAGCCTCGCTCTTGATTTTACGGCGATGGAAGTTCAGGGCGATGGTGTTGACCCAGGTTACGACCAGCCTGTCGTCCCTGAGCTGCTCCCGTTTCTGCCATCCCCTCAGCCAGGCGGCTTGGGCTACATCCTCCGCGCCGTCAGATGAGGCGCCGCGAGAACGCAGCAGGCCGACCGTTTTTCTGAATCCAGCGTAATAAGCCTGTCCGAATGCTTCTTGGGTCATTTCAAATGACGACCAGCGACTGCTAAAGGCGATGCACGCCTGCACCCAGCCGCCTGCAATCCGTATCGCGGGACTCCATCCGATTCACACCGCTCGATTTGCTCCAGGAAGATCGCTACAGTCACTCTTCGCGCCCTCAGAAATTGTCGACGTTGCATGGTCAAGCGACCATGGAAGGTCAACTCGACTGCTGCCGGAGGGCGAGGCTGGGTGATTGATTCTGTTGGTACTGTCACAAAAAAAGCGACCAAGTATGGTCATTTAATGCGGCGCCAGGCGCATTCGGTGGTAGACTCGTTATCGACCGCCATTCTCGGCTTCCAAGCGTTGCAGAAAGACGCAACGCGGTATCCCGGCCGCTGGCTTCCCAGACTCGAAAGCCAAAGATCGACGGGGCAGAGGAGTTACGCGTTATGCACTCCGTGGCCTCTCCACCACCGGCAGCCGCCTGGCTCGCGGAAAACGGTCCGAAAGAACTCGAATCGCTGTTCCGCGCGATCGTCTTCCAGCCTTCAGCTCCCATTCTCCTCACGGACGACGACCGCCGCTCCCGGGAAGCCAGCGTCGGCGCCAGCAAGCTGCTCGGTTTGCCGCGCGAAAAAATCATCGGCCGCAGTCTGGACGATTTTGCGGACCCTAGTTTTCGACCGGTGATTTCAGAACGGTGGCGAACCTTCCTAGAACAAGGCGAGCAGAAGGGGACGCTTCAACTGGTTGGTCCGGACGGTGGCCCCCGGGACGTCGAATATCTGGCCAAAGGGAATGTGTTGCCGGTCCGTCATCTTCTCGTGTTGCGGGACAAAACCAAACCGCCCGGCGACGTCGAAATGGGGAAAGACCGGGCCAAAGGCGACGTTCCGGGCTGGGTACAGGACTTTGCATTGTTTCTGATGGATGTCGACGGAAATGTAGTCGCCTGGTATGCCGGAGCGGAACGCATTTACGGCTACACTCGCGAGGAGGTGGTAGGCCATCACGTGTCGATGTTCTATCCGGACGAAGACACGCTACGCGCCAGAATGGACGAAAAACTGAAGCGGGCGGCCGGGGAAGGCCACACCGGCAATGAATGCTGGCACCTGAAAAGAGATGGATCACGCTTCTGGGCGAATGTCATCACCATGGCCCTGAAAGACGCAAATGGAGATTTACAGGGTTTCGCTACCGTCGTGCGCGACTTCAGCGACCGTCACGAGAGAGATGAAAAGTTACGCCGCACCCGTGCGCGGCTCCGGCCATTGCCGGCGGAGTCGACCATCGCCGGCGTTGTATCCGGTGAGTTCGACCGCATTCCCGAGGCGAACGACGCGTTTCTAGATCTGGTCGGGTACAGCCGGGAGGATCTGCAATCCGGCCGCCTGCACTGGCCTGACCTGACACCCGTCGAATACCTGGCTCTCGACGAAATCGCGCATGAAGAAGGGCTGCGGTTCGGCGCATGCACACCTTTCGAGAAAGAGCTGATCCGCAAGGATGGCACCCGAGTCCCGGTATTGATCGCCACCGCCGTCCTGAAGCTCTCTCCATTCCGATGGATCACGTTTGTGCAGGACCTGCGGGAGCGTGACCGGATGGAAAGCGTCGACGACGACGTCGTGGAAGCCAAGCACTTCTTCGAAGAAATTGTCGGAAGCAGCGCCGCCATGAAGCGGGTCATGGGACAGGTAGAAGTGGTGGCGCCAACGGACGCAACCGTGTTGATCCTCGGCGAAACCGGTACCGGCAAGGAATTGGTCGCGCGTGCCATCCACAGGATGAGTCCGCGCCGGAAGCTCCCCTTTATCACCCTGAACTGCGCCGCCATTCCGACCGGTCTGCTGGAGAGCGAGCTATTCGGCTACGAGCGAGGTGCGTTCACCGGAGCCCTGTCGCAAAAGATCGGCAGGTTTGAATTGGCGCAAAGGGGCACGTTGTTCCTGGACGAAGTCGGCGACATTCCTCTGGATTTGCAGCCCAAGCTGCTCCGCGCGCTGCAGGAGAAATCGTTCGAAAGACTCGGCGGCACGCGGACCATTCCGATCGACGTCCGCCTGGTGGCGGCAACCAACCGGAACCTGACGCAAATGATGAGCGATAAGCTCTTCCGAACCGATCTCTACTACCGGCTGAAGGTATTCCCGATCACGACACCACCGTTGCGGGATCATTCCGAGGACATACCCGAACTCGCCCGCCACTTCACCAAAAAGTACGCCGCAAAAATGGATCGGGTGATTGAGAAAATCCCATCCGAAACCATGCGAGCTTTGGCGAGTTGGTCCTGGCCGGGGAATGTGCGGGAGCTGGAGAATTTCATCGAGAGGTCTGTGATCCTCTCTCGCGGACCCAGTCTTCGCGCTCCCCTCGCGGAGTTGCACGCCGATGCGGCGGAACACGCCGGCAGCTCAAAAATGGAAGACGTTGAAAGGGATCATATCCTGCGCGTGTTCCGGGAGACTGGCGGCGTAATCAGCGCGGCGGCGATTCGTCTCGGCATGCCGCGGACAACCTTGAACGCGATGATGAAACGGCTGGGGATCTCCCGCGTCGATCTTTAAGGCAGCCCTGGTCACGCCACCAGCGGCGCCGCCTGCGACGTGGGACGGACAAGTTCATCAACATGCTCCACGGCCTCTGCCAGGTTGGTAGACAGCCGATCGGGTTGGGTTCGCTCGAAGCGAGCCTTGGCTTTGCCGGTGTCGCCGCTGAATCCCCAGACACAAACCACCACTTTGAGTTTTGGAAACCGTTCGCGGATCTGCTTGCACATGGCTCGGGCGGGAGCGAACGCATACGGAGGTAGCGCTGAGATGCAGACAACGTCGCGGCGCGTGGGTTCAACCAGCGGGATCCACTCGTTCGGAGACGCCCCGGCAATCGGAAAGGACAAAGCCACCAGTCCCCTTCGCTCTAGGACCTGAGCCAGCATTGCGGCGGTGATTTCGTCAGCCTGATCGTGCGCCGGAACACAGAATATTCTCGCGTCGGGCGGCTCGGTGGCGTCTTCGGCTGGGGCGTCCACCGGTTGATATTCAGAGAGCTCGGCGATCATTTCATTAACGCTAAGGAATAGGAACTCCTCCCTGGCTCCGTCAATCGCTCCCTTGTGACGATCCTGTTCGGCCATGCTCAAAGCCGGAATAAGCACCGAGTCGTACAGTTCCACCAGGGTCCTTCCCTTGAGAAATCGATCGACAATTGTTCGCGCCTCCAATTGATCCATGGCAAGCAGCCGCTGGTAGATCTGAGCTTCCGCCGCCAGAACAGGTTCATCTCCCAGCAGGATATGCAGAAAAGACAATTGCGGGACGTAGCGCCCCAGAACCACGACACAAACCGTTAGAGGCGTCGAGAGGATCAGGCCGGCTGGTCCCCAAAGAACTGTCCAGAAGACGGCGGTCACAAGCAGCGCTAGCGAAGAGATGCCCACGTGAGCGCCGTAGAGCCAGGGCTCGAGGAAGTTGGCGATGATGAGTTCGAGGCCCGCAACCAGCAGGAACACCAACAGCGGCTTGAGCCATCCATCAAACACGGCCAAGGAAAGCGCGAGGGGGAGAATCGCGGCGACTAACGTTCCCACGTACGGCACAATCCGCAGAATTCCCGCGACCACACCCCACAGTCCTGGATTCGGCACGCCGATCCAGTAAAGGCCAAGACCAAACACGGTTCCAAATCCCGCATTGACCAGAAACTGCATCAATATGTATCTGCTGACGCGCCCCGCCGCGTCGTCCAGCGCCTGCGTCATGAGATTCAACTGACTGAGCCCCACCAGCCGCAGAAGTCGATTCCTCAAGTCTTCTCTCTTAAGCAGCATGAATACGGTAAAAATCACAACGATTCCCGCCCGTCCCACCGGCGCCAGAATGGGCAGCCCGAGATCGCGGAGCTCAGTCCATCCATTGGCTGGGGCGTCGACCATGCTGACCGGCATCGGCGCAGCGGCTGACGGAGGCGCTTTCTGGGTCCTCTTATTCCGGCCCGCAGGATCGGCGCCCGCGGCCGGGCTAAGTTCCCGGATAATCTCTTTCACGCTTTCAGCGGCATGGCCTAGCTGCCCGCTCACGGGAAGGTGAAAGGCTTCAATCTTGGAATGAATATTCTGACGGTATGAGGGGAGCTGATTAACGACATCCACTAACTGGTTGGCGATGCTCCATCCGACACCGCAGGCCGCCACGATCGAAAGAAGGATGGTAGTAAGAACCGCCATCACCCGGCCCGTATGGAATCTCTCCAGAAGCGCTACCACCGGAGTCAACAGGAATGTCAATGTAAGAGCAAATGCGAAGGGGATCAGAATTTCGCGTGTAAAGTACAACACCGCGATCGCGCCAAACAGAGCGATAACTCCTGCGTGGCTCCGGGCCTTTGGAGCGATTGGTAGCACTCCTGGCAAGCTATGTTTCATCGAATCTCCGTAACGTAAAGTTCAGGAAGAAGCACGCCAGTTACCAAGAAATCGACCGCCCGGCCTCTGCCGGTCTTGACCATACCCGGTCAGTTGGCTACGGGATTATTTTGAAGGCCGATTACAGCCGCCCGCAGCCCGGCACTGAACCGCGCACGACAGTAAGCGGGTTTAGACTAGCCCATTCAATCCCCCACCGGATTCTGACCATGCGCAGTCACTTGACCGCCTGTGGTTATTTTCGATAGCCGTTTCTTCTTGCCGCCGGCGCCACAACGAATGGGTTCAACGGTTCACCGCGTCGGTCCGACACGTGCCTTGGTTAACGCATCGAGTTAGTGATTCAGAAGGACAACCATGAAGACAGTATTGACTGCATTCCTCACAATAGGCGGACTTGCCTGGGCCCAGGCGCCGCAAGCGCCCAATCCCACCCAACAATTAACCGCATCCGACGCCGGGTCTGTGCCCGTGTACCGGATCACGGTAGTCGCTCGCACGATGAAGGCGATCAATTACAATCACCGCAGCGGATCCACGCGCATAGGCTTTCAGGGAACGGCGCTGATGCCTGCCGCTCGCGGCGAGGCAAAGGTCGAGAGCAAGCAAGGCGTGATCAAAATCGATGCCGAAATGGAGCGCCTGGGGCCGGCAACGCAGTTCGGCCCGGAGTATCTGACGTATGTGATGTGGGCCGTCACTCCGGAAGGCCGCGCGACCAACGTCGGCGAGGTTCTTATTAACCGCGGCAACAGCAAATTGCACGCGACGAGCGAGTTGCAGTCTTTCGGGTTGTTTATCACCGCGGAGCCGTATTTCGCCGTGACGCAACCGAGTGATGTCGTGGTTATGGAGAATTTTGTCCGAAAAGACACGACCGGCACGATTGAGCAAGTGGACGCGAAGTTCGAGCTCTTGCAGCGCGGGCAGTACGTTCTGAACGTGAAGCCGTCCGACATTCCGGCCCGGCAGCTCAATCCGAAGGTACCCCTGGAGCTTTATGAAGCCAGAAACGCCGTGCAGATCGCCCGTTGGACCGGCGCGGGCCATTACGCGGCTGACACATTCCTGAAGGCCGAGCAGGGTCTCGAAAACGCAGAAGGCTATCTGAAGGGTAAGGCCGGTAGAAAGCCGATAGGCACGGTAGCGCGCGAAGCCGTCCAAATGGCGGAAGACGCCCGGATCATCACGGTGAAGAAGATGGATGAGCAACAGCTCATGGCCGAACGCCAGGCCGGTGCAGATCGGGAGTCTCGCGCCGAGAACGGACGTGCGGTTGCACAATCGGAGACCGATCGCGTCACTCGCGAAGCGGCGGGTGAGCGAATCAACGCACGCGCTGAGGCGGACCGTTTAAAGCGGGACAACGAGGCGAGAACGCTCGCCGCGCAGACGGAAGCCGACCGCTTGAAGCGGGAGAACGATTCGCAAACGCTGGCCGCCCAGGCTGAAGCCGACCGCTTGAAACGGGAGAATGACACCAGGTTTGCGGCCGCCGAGACTGAGGCGAATCGCCTGAAACAAGAGGCCGACGCGAGGATGGCGGCTTCGCATGCCGAATCCGATCGCCTCAGACAGGAAAATGACGCGCAACGCGCCGCCGCCCAGACCGACCTGGACCGCGTGGGACGGGAAAAGAACCAGTTGGAGGCCGAGAAGGCGGACCTGCGCGCTCAGCTTCTGCTGCAATTTAATACGATTCTTCAGACCCGCGATACAGCTCGCGGTTTGATCGTGAACATGTCGGATGTACTGTTCGACACCGCGAAGTTCTCACTGCGGCCGGAAGCAAGGGAGAAGCTTGCGAAGGTCGCCGGCATAGTCTCGGGTCACCCGGGTCTAAGGCTGGATGTGGAAGGTCACACAGACAGCGTTGGCGGGGACGATTATAATCAGGAACTCTCAGAACAGCGCGGCGGAGCCGTGCGTGCGTATCTGATCGGACAGGGCATGGCGCAAGGCTCAGTCTCCTCAAGAGGTTTTGGGAGAACGCAGCCGGTGGCATCGAATGAGACCGCTTCCGGCCGTCAGCAGAATCGGCGGGTGGAATTAGTGATCTCCGGCGAAATTATCGGAAAAGAGATCGGCGTACCGATCGCGTTGAAGTAGTCTGCTGGCTGGCTCAGCCGTTGAGAAGAATCGACTGGGCCAGCCGGTCCGGCAAGGCATTGGCCGCTTGTTTTGGGGACAGCGCGAAAAACGGGCGGAGGCAATGGGAACATGACGTACATTCCTCTCCGGGAAATTGGAACTCTTATCAAAGTCACCGCGAGAAATTGGCAGGCCAATAAAGCGCCGCGAATGGGAGCAGCGCTGGCTTACTATATTGCCCTTTCGCTGGCGCCGACAGTTCTGATATTGCTCGCAATCGTCAGCCTGGCATTCGGCGCGCCAGCCGCGGAGATCCGCTTCGTTTCCCTGATCCAAAGCTTGGTTGGATACCAGGGAGCCAAAGCAGTTCAGAGCATGATCGAAGGAGCGCGCCAGTCTTCCCGAGGCCTTGCCGCTAGCCTGCTCGGATTGGTTACCGTATTTTTCGCGGCTTCCGCGGTAGTCAGCGAGCTGCGAGATGCAATGAATACCATCTGGAAGGTTCCCGAGGACACGACCTCCAGTACGGTCCGCGGCCTCTTCAACATGGTGAGGGAACGGCTTCTTTCTTTCGCTCTCGTCCTCGCTTCTGGGTTGTTTCTGGTCGTATCGCTGATTGTGAGCGCCGGTACGTTTGCGGCAGGCACGTATTTGAATTCCGGAGCCGCGCCGCCTGAAGCCCTGGTCCACACCACCGATTGGGTGGTCTCTTTCGTTGTGATTACGGTTCTATTCGCATTCATATTCAAGGTTCTGCCGCGGGTGCCGGTGCGCTGGGGCGATGTCGCGCTGGGCGCAGTCATCACTTCGCTATTGTTCGCGGTTGGAAAGTTCTTGCTGGGAGCGTATCTGGGGAAGGCGGGGTTTACCAATACCTACGGCGCTGCAGGCTCGCTGATTCTGGTCCTCGTGTGGGTCTATTATTCCGCTCAGGTGCTCTTTCTGGGCGCAGAATTCACGCGAGTTTACGCCCGCCGTTTCGGCTCGATGTCCGACGCTCATGACCACTTCCTGGATTCCTAGCAAGCGAAACACGGTCATCCGAACTTGCACCGTTTTTCGAGAGAATCTCAGCCATCGCGCAACCTCAATGAGCGTGCTTTATGAGTGCTTGTTCCGCTGCCTGGAGATCGAGGTCCGCTCCGCCTTGCCTCCCGAACCCTTCTCCGCTCCGCACAATCCGCAGTAGCCCACGCTTATACATTAAAGCCCGGATGAAATGAACACCCTGTAGTCAACGGCGCGAATCGCTAGGCTTGACCAACTGGCCCCACCATTCGTCTAACATTCGCGGCGACTGACCTCATGGATATTACTGCTACCGAACATCATCATGCTCGACTTGAATCTTCCAAAGATCCACGGGCTGGACGTGCTGCCAAGAATTCGAGCTTGGGATAATTATAAAGACATTCCTGACCTGATCATCACGTCCTCGGATGCGGCGAGTGATCGAGGGGAGGCTTTGAGGCTAACTCCACTTTCAGTTGGCCGATCTGTTTGTACAACTCGTCCTTCTAGGCATCGGACTGCTGGCGCACCTGCTCGCGGCCGTTGCCGAAGATGTCTGGCAGACCGGCCAGAGCCTGCTTCTTCCAGCCTGAGTGAAAGCACAGTGGCGACTCTGACGGGGCCGCTCCCACGTTTCTTTCACGTGGACTGCGGTCGCGCTGGACCGGGCGTACGCGCAAGGAAGGAGGTCAGGCAGACCGGGTTAAAGGCGACGGTTACTCGCGTTGCCAGACCAAGCGGTAAGCGGCCTCACTGGCGATATTGAAGAGAATGAGCTGATCGCGACTGGTAAACTCATACTTACGCCGCTGGTTGCTCCCAACCCAACTGGGAATCAAGGCTGATTGAAGATGATGGATTACAGTCTTCGAAGGCTCGTCGACATCGAAGGTTCCGAAGTACGAGTTGAAGCCCGTGAGCATTTCACGCATATCATCGGCCGAGGCTGTCGCGATCGCCGCTGCGGCCCCGCGATTCGCAACGCCGCCGACCGGCCGCCGGCCAGGGTTCATTAGTTGCGCAAATACGTGTCCGCCGGCGTCGTAGGTGAGCCTGCCGACGGGACTTTTTCCCCAGGGATACTGGACCTCGCTGGTGGCTTCGTTCCTGGACTCGCCACTAATCAGTTTCCACACTCCAATAAATTTCTTGCGTTCCGCCACTGCGGAAGTCCCGGCCAGGGTGAACGGGGCGACAGAGAGAACGGAGATGGCTGCTCTTCGATTCATCGAATTCTCCTGAGCGTATTGGCCTATCTAGAACATCAGCCGTAGACCTAGCTGAATGTCGCGCGGCGTCCCCAGCGTGGCCGAGATGATTCCTGCCTGCGCGTTACCGATGGTCGCGTTCGGCAGGTCGAACTGCGGGTGATTGAGCACGTTGAACAACTCTCCGCGAAACTGCACATGGACTCGCTCGGAAACGGCCACGTCTTTGAACAACGACGTATCCAGATTAAATCGCCCGGGCCCTCGGAGGATGTTCCTTCCCGCGTCGCCAAATGTGTACAAAGCCGGTGTCGACCACACCGCGCCGGCGACGTTAAAGGAAGTATTGAACCAATTGTTGAGTGTGGGACTGGAGAGCGCGGCGTTCACACCTGAAGCGATGTTGGGCCGGCTCGACGAACCGGTATTCGCAACGGAATTGGCCAGTACCGGCGTAAAAGGCAGCCCGGTTTGCGCTGTCATGATGATGTTTACCTGCCAGTCACCGAACGTCTTGTTCAACCATGACTTCCCCAAGTTCAACCGCTTGCCCTCTCCGATCGGCAGATAGTAGTTGACGGTTTGCGTGAACCGCTGGCGGATGTCGAAGGAACTGCTGGCAAAATCGAGGTTACGGTGCAGAGGATCCTGCGGGACCGGTCCATCTGCGCCGCCACCCTCCTGTAGTGGGACGTCGTCGATCGAATGAGAATAGGTGTAAGCACTCAAGAAACTCAGGCCGGCAGTAAAACGCTTTTGAGCTGTCACTTGCAGCGAATGGTAGCTTGAAAGACCGTCGGTGGCGGCATAGTTATCTCCCGAAATGCCTGGCGCAATGGTGTAGAGGAGTTCGCGCGGTCCTACGGCGCCCGGTCCAGGAACGGGTTGATTGATGTTGTAGGTAACATCCAGATGCCGGCCCAGGTTGCCGAGATAAGAGGCCTTCAAGACGATGTTGTAGGGTAGCTCACGCTCGGCGCCGAAATTAAACTGCTCCGCGTATGCATTTTTGTAGTTGGCTGGAATGCTGTACCAGGTTCCCGTGGGACTGTTGATAATCGAGTTGACGTTGAGCGAAGGATTCGGAGGCAGGCCTTGCGCGACCGTGAGGTAAGTTGACGACTGCTCGTTAATCACGACGGTCGTTGTCGCGCCGAAGGGTAACTGGCGATGCAGTCTGTAAAGTGCACCTCCATTACCGGACGCGTTGTAGAAAATGCCGAAACCGCCGCGCAACACGGTTTTCTTGTCCAACTGGTAAGCAAAACCGAAGCGGGGAGCGAACATTTTATGCTGTGCCAATATCCCCACGTTTGCGTCCGAGTTAACGCCTGCGATGAGAACCTTACCGGTTTGGGTATTGAAGTTGGCGTAGCGGTTCGCTACTTCGACGGGAGGCGGCAAATACTCCCAGCGGAGCCCGAGATTCAGCGTAAGCCGGTTCGTAACTTTCCAGTCGTCCGCCACATAGGTACCGACCTCCAGAAGACGCGTACCGGCCCAGGCCAATTGAAATGCCTGAGCAACGGCGCCCGGAACGCCCAGCAGAAAATCCGCCATGGCGTTACCGGTATTCCCGGCGGAGTTTGGATTGTTGTTGAAGGTGCTGTCAAAAGTATAGGTGCCGTTCCCCGAGTTGTCCTGGAAGTCGATGATCTGACGCCGTACCAGGCTGGCACCCCACTTTAACGTGTGGCGTCCCAACATCTTCGTGAAATTCGTGACGGGATTAAACGTATTCTCGTAGCGAATGGTCGGTATCGCCGTGGGTCCGCCGATTCCCGTGTATCCGTTAATTACGAAGATCGGAAAACCGAGCGATTCCGGCTCCTGATTTGAGTTGGGAACGCCCAGAAGTTGTCCGAGCCCCGGCCCGGTGGTCGGCGCCGTGGAATCGACGTTGCGCATCGCGAAGCGGGTAAACCCCATTCGCGCATCAATCAGAAACGTTGGGCTAAACACGTGAGTGTAGGCAATGACGGCGTTGTAGTTATTCATGGGCGCACGGCCGGCATAATTCGTGCTATTGCCCAAGCTTACCGGTGTTGAGAGGCCGGGCACGGTTCGAAAACCGAATGTCGACGGCGTGTTTGTCAATGTGTTCTGCTTGGAGAAACGGCCAAAGACGGTGTTGCTGGAATTCACATTCCAGTCCACACGTCCGTCGCCAGTGTCATTATTCTGCCCGAGTACGGGATTGGTGAACTGGTTGTTCGCTAATCCGCTCGCCGAAGGTAACGGATAGGCTTGAATCACACGAGCAGTAACGGGATCGAAGCGGTTTGCAGGAATCACGTTCCCCGGGAACGGCAATCGGGTGTAGCCACTGGCGGTGCCCGGCGTTACCGTCAGACTAGCTGGATCGTAAATGGCCTGTGGAATGCCGCTGAAGTCGCCCGTTCGTTCGGCGGCCGTCGGGACCGTATTTACGCTTGTGGTGGTTCCCTGGAGCTTCCGGAAGCCTTCATAGTCCGCGAAGAAGAAGACCCTGTTGTGAATGATCGGCCCTCCCACGCTCCCGCCGAACTGGTTTTGATGATACTCGGGTTGCGGTGTGCCCACCGCGTTGAAGAAGTTTCGGGCGTCGAAATCGTTGTTGCGCACTAGCTCGAACAGACTGCCGTGGTAGCTGTTCGTGCCGCTCTTGGTCACCACATCGACCGTTGCGCCGGAGTTGCGACCCTGCTCTGCCCCGAACAAGTTGGTCTGGATCTTGAACTCCAGGATGTCTTCCACGGTCGGACGTAATGTGATCAACCCGTTGCGGCGAAAATTATCATCCACGCCGTCCAAAAGATAGTCGTTGGCCATCTCGCGATTGCCGTTCGACATGAGTTCTGCGCCGGGACGCGGATCATCCGGACGCGTACCGCTGCCAATGGTGCCGGAGGGTCCAAAGCCCACGCCGACGACACCGGTGCCGAGAATCGCAAGCTGGGCGAAATTCCGGCCATTCAAGGGCAGATCGCTCACAGCTTTCGTTTCGATCACTTGGCCGATTTGGGAAGTGGTCGCTTCGAGAAGCGCCGCGGCTCCAGCAGTGACTTCCACATTTTCGGTGACTGCCCCGGGATGCATCGTGACATCGATGCGCGCAACATGGTTGACCTCGAGCCGGATCTCCGCGCTCGTGATCTGAGCGAAGCCGTCCTTTTGAAACGTGAGCTTAAAGCCGCCCGGCTGAAGCGCGGAGAATTCGTAGGCGCCCGCATCATTTGACAAAGCCTCGCGCTGTGCACCTGTCTCTGTGCTGGTCAAGATGACCTTGGCGCCGGGCATCGAGGCTCCGCTCAAATCGGTGATCGTGCCGGTCAGGCCCGAGGTCGTCTGCGAGAACACTGTCGGCGACAGGTCTAGCATGAACAGTACGAGTAAAAGACGGGTGAACCCGCCTGGATACTTCTGGATGTGGCTACTACTTGGTATTGCCATGAAATCCTCTTGCGTAGCTTAGAAAATGAGCTTAAGCCCCATTTGGAGGACTCGCGCGCCCGTCGCCGTCGAAGCTGTCGCTACCGTGGTGATTCGCCCGAACGTGCTCGCGCTGAGATTTGTGCTTGGATCGCCAAATTGAGGGTGGTTTAAGACGTTGAAAGCCTCGAACCGGTATTCCAGCCTCGTTCGCTCCTTGATGTGCGTCATCTTGAAGAAGGAGGCGTCGAAGTTCCAGTTGCCAGGTCCGTAGAAAGGATTTCGGCCCTCATTACCAAACGCCCCCAGGGGCGCCTTTACGAACGAGGCAGTGTTCAAGAAAAGCTGATTGAAGGCAGCGCCGGTGGTCGACAGCGGAGTTCCCGCCATATTCACGCGCTCCGTGCCGGAGGCGTCTCCGTTGAGCACCGTGTCCACTCCGGGATTCACCGTCAAGGCATCGCCGCTGATGTACCTGAAGATTCCGTTGACTTGCCAGCCCTGGGAGAACTTGCTAACCAGGCCGGTCTTGCCAGGAAGCGGGAGCTCGACCAAGAACGTCGCGAAGAAGACCTGCCGGTGGTCGAAATCCGCCGGTCCGTACTCGGGCCTCAGGTTGAGAGGATTTTGTGGAAGCGAGGCGTTGCGATCGAGAGACTCATAATCCAGCGCTTTGGACCATGTGTAATTCACATTCAGAGTGATGCCCTTTACGAAGCGGCGGTTGGCCGCCAACTGAAGGCTGTTGTAGTTCGAGTTGCCGCCGGTGAACGCCTCATTGATCGTGCTGAAGTTCGTGTTCAGCCGCCGCGCGTTGATATTTCCCGTAGTCGACAGAGGCTGTCCGTTCGATCCATTGCCGGGAATGAACACGGCTGGATCCTGTTCGGCGTTAAGAACCAGGTGTGTCGCCTTCGAGCCGACGTATGCAGCCGTCAGCACGGTGTTCCAGGGAATCTGCCGCTGAATCGAAAAGTTCCACTGCTGGTTATACGGCGTGTGCCAGTCCGGTCCGAAAAAACGCTGTATCTGGGCCGGAATGATGAATTGAATAGCCGCTTTTCCGGCGGCCGTCGTGGGAGCTGTGTACGGAAACGGATTTCCGCCGGGAAAGCCTAACCACGGATTAACGAAACCCTGCGGATTATTGTTCTCGACGACGTTGAGATTTAAGACAAACGGCTGGACGATCTGCGTTTCATTCTCGAGGTAATCGCGCTCGATGTTATAGAAGATGCCGTAGGCTCCGCGAATACTGGTCTTTGAATCGGGTCCGAAGGGCAGCCAGGCGAAGCCGAAACGCGGCGCGATGTTGCCCCAGTTCCGCGGATGCGTGATGGGCGTGATTCCAGGATCTCCCGGAACCACCAGGCCAAGTGGCGCGTTCGGATAAAGCTTGGACTGCTCGCCGGGACGAAAGGCCGTCGTCTCGCCGTTACCATCGATTACACCCAAGCTGGGCTCCCAACGTAGCCCCAGGTTGAAGGTCAGGTTCCGCCGGAACTTCCAGTCGTCTTGAACGAACGCCCCCACTGAGTCGTAAATACTGTCCGTACGAACTGTTGACGACTCCTGCGAGTACTGATTGGGACGTCCAAGCAGGTACTCGGCCCAGCCGTTGTTCGCGATGCTGCCGCCCCAACTGTAGACCGACCCATCCGCTGAAATATTCTCGTGTCGATACGCTTCGGTGTGCGAGAACTCGCCGCCCACCTTTATCAGGTGTGAACCGACAGTAATCGTCAAGCTATCTCTAAATTCGTGGACCCACGGAGTCACGTCGAAGTACGTATTTCCGTTGGTTCCGAAGTAGCCGGCGATAGTGCCAAAGCGCGTGCTTACGACGTATTTTGGATCGGAAGGAGTGGTCATGACTCCCGCATCCTGGAACCGGAACCCTGGCGCGACTCCCGAGCTGCCAGGATACTGAGCGGGATCGATCGGGTCACAATTCCGCTGGAAGTGCAGATCGTTGAACGTGTAATTGATCGAGTTCACCTTCGTCGGCGAAAGGATCTTCGTGTAGTTGAACGACATGTGGTTGTTGGTCCAGTGGCTGTACCCTTCTTCGAACGGAAGGCCGAAATTTGAAACCAGATAGTTGTCGTTATAGAAATAGCTGACATTGATGCGGTCGCGGCTGGTGAACGAATGATCGAAGCGAAGCACGTATTGATTTATGTTCTGGCTGCCAGGGGCATTGAAGTTGAGGATATTTCCAGGTGCGTTCGGGAGCGGGAAAAGCAGGTTCGCGATGATCACCGCGGGTTTTGAGATCTGCGTCGCTGGAATCACATTGTTCGGAAACGGGTTGCCGGTAGTGGGATCAATGGGCTTGTTCTTGCTTTGTGAAAAGTCTCCCGCCACCTCCAGCGCCGAGGGCATGGGACCCGCCGACCCGGGGCTGGATTGCACGTTACGCAGCGATTCCCAGGAAAAGAACAGGAAGCTCTTATCCCGCTTGATGGGACCGCCGATGCTTGCGCCAAACTGGTTTTGCTTCAGCGGATTCTTGGGGAGGAACGTTCCGCCGAAGAAGAACTGATGCGCGTCCATGACGTCGTTCCTCAGGTAGTCGTAAGCGCTCCCGTGGAATGAATTGGTGCCGCTCTTGATCACGGCGCTTACCAGCGATCCCGCGCTGCGTCCATATTCCGAATCGAAGGAACTGCTGACGACGCTGAATTCCTGCAAGGCGTCGGGATTGGGGAGAGATGCAGGCGTGCCCGTGTAAATGTCCACGTTCGTGCCGCCGTCCAGGATGACGTTGTTATCACTCCCTCGGGCTCCGTTCACCGAGATTCCGTTTTCCTCCGAGAGGCTCACGCGGGCGCCGGGTTGGTTCACGCTGCCGGGCACCAAAGTCTGCAAACTCAAGGCGTCACGTCCGTTCAACGGAAGATCTTCGATGAGTTCCGTCCGCACGGTCGAGCGGACCGATGAAACGGCGGTCTCCACTGACGCGACGCTGCTGGAGACCTCCACCGATTCGCTGACATTTCCGATTTCAAGCGTCAGGTCTGCCGTGTATACCTGCTCAGCGACCAAGTTGATGCCGGTTCGGGTTTCCTTCTTGAATCCGGCTGTGGCGACCTCAATTCGATAATTTCCAACTGCTAATTGGGTGAAATTGTAGCGGCCAGCCTGGTCAGTTGGGGCGGTCGCGCGGAGTCCCGTCGCCTCATTGATAAGGGTCACTTGGGCGTTCGCCACCAGGCCACCCCCGGAATCGCTGACCACACCGACGATTCGGGCGGTCCCCTGACCAATCATCAACTGGCATCCTGAAAGAAGCGCAAAAACGGGTACGAATAAGCGACTAAGCTTCATCTGCCCCCCAACTTGCGGGAATTTAAACACAGATCCCGCTAAGCTCTCATCAGCGCCTATCACTCTGCCACCGGAAGCGGTAACGGTCAAGTCAAATTTCAAAATATTTGAAAACTTTGAGAAATCCAACGCATTTCTTTGACAGGTTGTCGAAAAACGTCATGAGCGGCGGACGACAGTAAGTCTCAAGATCGTTTCAAGTATTTCGAAACCAGCATTGAACGCCCGATCGATACATGTTAAAAAACACGACGTAAGATCCGGGGATCGCAACGCGTAACGGCGTCGCAAGTGCTTGGGGCGTAGTCACTCACGCGTCGCAGTCACGTTCTAAAGAAAAGAGAATCTAAATAAATGAAAAAGAGTAATTTGACTCGTCGAGATTTGATGGGCGCTTTGGGAGCTTCAGCTTTAGGAGCCGGTCTTCTGGGGACCACCGGCAGATCGCTTAACGCCCAAAGTAGCTCGCGTTCGGCTGGCGGACCCATCATCGATACCCACATTCACATGTGGAAACTCCCGCGCAGCTTGCCGCCTATGAGCGACTTCGGCACTTACCCGGGCGATACTGCCGATGGGTTTTGCTGCACGGTTAGTCTCACCAACCCGAGCGGCTCGGTCCCGTGGCTGCAGCAGGACGCGCTGATCCCCAATTATCTGGCCAATTGGGGCGGCAGAAGGGTCACGCAAGTCGTCCTGGTCGAGTCAAGCGTGGGAGTAACGTCCAGTAACATCATCCAATCCAACCTGTGGATGCTACAAGTCGCTGCGAACGATACGAACGGACCGGACGGCGGGTCGAAGATCCTGTCGGTCGTGGGCGCCTTGGATACGACTCTTGATCCGGCCACCTTTCAGGCACAACTCCTCCAGTTGGTCGGGAACCCACTGTTTGTTGGCATCCGCCTCGGCGACCTCGGTTCCATTTTCAACGCCGGTGACAAAACCTTCGCCAATCTCAAGCCATTCGTGGTGCAAAACCTTAAGACGATGGCCAGCATGGGACTCCAGATCGACGCGAACGGAATCCCCGGGGCGGCGCTGGCGCAAATCGGCCAGGCGACAGGGATATCAATCGTGATGGACCATTTCGCCTCGGAAGGAAACACGTTCACGCCGGCCGCCGCATGGGTACAGGACATGAAGGCTGCCGCAACCTACCCCGGCCTGCACATCAAGGTCTCCGACGTCGAGACCCTGAGCGAGGCGGCCGTAGGTGGCTACACCTTTGGACCGAGCCAGTTCCAACCCGTCGCCGATCCCACCCAATACTATCCGGTGATGGAATTTCTGTGGAACCTTTTCGGTCACAAACGGCTGCTCTGGGGTAGTAACTGGCCGGTGTGCCGTTACGGCGGTATCTTGACCGACCCCGTCGACTTCGAAATCAACATTTGGGAATCCTTTCTGGGACACCAACTGGAAGGCCGGAACGATGTGATGTACAGAAACGCGCTGCGCGTGTATGGTCCCGGCTCTGGCTCCCGCATATAGCCGGCGAGTGCTGAGTAACTGACTTACTGATCCCCGCTACGGTCGCGGACCGTAGTGGGGCGGAGTTTGGCCAAGTTCCAGCGCTCCGAGATCGGGAGCTTGGCCTGAGAAGTCGTCGGTAATGTTGGGCAGAATCACACCGCGATCGATCGCCGCGGAGCCCGGCTTAAGCCGGAAATCGAAGTCTTCCGCTTTGTAAACCTTCTGAACAGTCTTGAGATCCTGCGCGTCCAGCCTCGGGACGTTGACGAATATGTCGTAATCCACGGCGACGCTATGCTGATCCTGCTTGGTCGCCTGGCTATATTCGGCGAGCGTAGCGAACCGGCGCGCTTCTAAAGTCGAGTTGGCTCCGCCGCGCCCGCCTCCGGCGAGCAGAGTCGTGTAATCCGCGCGAACGCTCCAGGGCGGCGAGTTCCATTGGAACGAGTAGGCGGCTCCAGGGTTCAGACGAAAGCCGTTGTAGTCGGACGAACTGTAGTTTGTGTTCGTGTTGACGCTGAAGATCGCAGGAGCGGAATTCTCTCCCAGCATCAGGTTGTTGCGCCAATGCACGTTCGCCGAGGACCCGGCGGTAGTCTCCGTTAATATCGTGTTGTTGTAAAAGAGCACGCCTGGCGCGCCGTTTGTCATCCTGGTCGATCCGCCGGGAGCATGATAGGCAATGTTGCGGATCCAATAGATCGGCCCCCCAATCGCCGGCTGATTGCAAAACGGATGCGAGGCCGAGTTGACCATCATGTTTCGCATCACACGGACATTGTGCATACTTCCGTCGATCTCGAACGCGTTGTCGTGGAAGTTGGTCATGTAATTGTTGTAGTAATCGATGGCAACCGGGCGCCTGTCAAAGTATTCTCTCGCCGGATAGTGCGGACCATCGATCGCATGTGACCCGTCCGGATTGCCGTAGGTCTCGATATCAATCCCGTCGTGGAAGTTCGCGACGTAGTTGTAGGCGACCACGTGGCCCGGACCGTACAGCCGGACCGCCGTGTACGATGCAAGGGTCGGCGGGAACTTCTGCCCTTCGACGCCGTCGAACTTGGCCCAAAAGTTTCCGATCCAACCGATCAGGTGATTCGGGTCGTCTCGTCCGAAGAAGTAGTTATCGGCGATGTAGAAATCGCTCGAACCTGAGTAATTGGTGAAAACTCCCAGGTTCACATTCTCAAAGCGGCATTTCTTGACGGTCAGGCCCTTTGACCCCGCGACGAACTGCGTGCCTGCCCAAATCCCGATGTCTGTATTGCGAATGGTCACGCCTTCGAAATAGTTGTAATTGGCCGCCTTCACATTGAAGAGATTGAAATTGCCATTTCCGTCGAATATGACTTCCCCGTCCCCGGCGCCTTTGATCACGATTGGTTTGTCGGGAGTGCCGCTCGCGGTTAGATAATAAGTGCCTTCGACTGGAGTCGTCGCATTGATCGTTCGATCGCCCGTGTAGTACTCGGGATGATATTTGTAGAGTCCTGCGTGTACTAAAATCGTGTCGCCCGCCTTTACGCGCGGCCTGCCAGCGGTCACGGTATCCCCGCCGCCGCAGTAATAGTTGTAGGCGCACATGACTGCGTCAAAAGCAGGTTCGAGCTTTGCGCCTTTGTACCCGCTCGGATAAACATGAAACACGCGCCCTCCGGCAAACGGCTTTGGCTCGGGACGCGTCCGCACCGTTACTGTCTTGATGCCCTGCCCCAGCACGCCATCCGGGTCCGACATTACAAAGCGGGCTTCATATGCCGTATCCGGTTCCAGATCCAGAATGCTGCCGGCGAACATATTGGGGGAAACGACGTCAAAGACGCCCTGGTTCTGGTATATGCGTTCCCCTTGCAAACGGAGCAGCGGCAACCCCTGCTTCCACTGCGAGTCGCCTTGTTTGCGATACGAGACCGCTACTTGAGCATTGCGATTGTCGTCACCCTGAATGAGCCACTCGAAGCCGAGATTCATTAGCGTCGGGTGATCGACGATGAACTCACCCGGCTTCACTTTGTTCGCATTTTCGGCGGCGCCGCCGCTGTTAGGGAAGCTAGATAGAAAGATCGCGCTCAGGCAAATCATCGTCCACATCCTGGTGTTCGGCATGACAACCTTTCGTTACGCCCGGCTCAGTTGCTGTGACGACGGACAACATATCACAGTTCAAAAGCCGAGATCAATGATAGATCATTGATGGA
>Ga0070731_10001157_pt1 | contig 28682 bp, 29 predicted proteins | sample Coa_R1_2_FD_66448 | JGI IMG/M metagenome (GOLD analysis project Ga0070731, IMG submission 66448) | Surface soil microbial communities from Centralia Pennsylvania, which are recovering from an underground coalmine fire - Coalmine... | ecosystem: Environmental > Terrestrial > Soil > Unclassified ... | reverse complement strand
AACTCCGCGCGGGAGTCACGGGGATGCGAGCCATTCGGCTCGCTGTTTTGGTCGACCACGCAAGCGGTCGAATTCACTCCTGGGGAGGAGTCATGAATCCTTTCAGTCGTCGCGGCGCGGTCGTCGTCGGCGATCATCATGCTGTCATGCATCTACTGGGGCGCGTTGCTTGCGCTCGTGCTGGGCAACAACGCGGAGAGCTCCTTTCGACAGGCGATGCTGTCGTCGCAAGGAAGCGTTGGCATTCTTTTCTCGAACGGCCTTGTCGGCGGCATCACGACGCTCGCGCTTGTGATGCTGTTCTGGCCGCTGATCGCGAAGGGGCTACGGAGTGTGCGCCACCCGCGCACGAGCAAGGCGCCGGCGGAGCAACCGGTGGATTGATTGCAGGTATCAGGAATCAGGAATCAGGAATCAGACGCAGACGCCACGGTGCTGCAAATGCGCAGGGCTGCGCGCGTTGAGCGTCGCGCCGCTCCGACGCCAGCTATCAAGTGAGCGTGAACCGGCGTGACGCTCCAACGAGCGCGGCAACTGCGCCCACCGACGTCCGCATAACGCTGCTACTCAGACGCCGACCTTCGCGCAAACCGTTCGCGCAAAACGTTCTTCTGCACCTTCCCCATCGCATTGCGCGGCAATTCATCCACGACGTGCACATGCTTGGGAACTTTGAACGTCGCGATCTCGCCCTTCAGTGCCTCGATCACCGACGCCTCGTCGATTTCGCGCCCCGATTCCGGCACGACGACCGCGGTCACCGCCTCGCCGAAATCGGGATCGGGCACGCCGATCACCGCCGATTCGACGACGCCGGGTAGCGCGTCGATACGCTCCTCGATCTCCTTGGGATAGACGTTGAGCCCGCCGCTGATGATCAGGTCCTTCGCGCGGCCGACGAGACGCAGATAGTCCTTGCCCTCGGCTTCGGCGACCCATTCGCCAACGTCGCCGGTGCGAAACCAGCCGTCGACGGTGAATTCCTCGCGCGTCTTCGCCGGCATCCGCCAATAGCCTGCGAATACGTTGGGCCCGCGCACCTGCACGGCGCCGACGGCACCGGGTGCGCACGTGTCGCCTGCGTCGTCGACGACGCGCACCGCGATGCCGGACAGCGGCCGTCCCACGGTGCCCGCGACGCGCGGGCCGTCGAGCGGGTTCGACGTGATCATGCCCGTCTCAGTCATCCCGTACCGCTCGAGAATGCACTGGCCAATGCGCTCGCGGAATGCCGCGAACGTTTCGGGAAGAAGCGGGGCCGAGCCCGACACGAACAGCCGGATGCCTTGCGCGCGCTCGCGCGTGAATGCCGGCTCGGCGAGAAGCCTCGTGTAATACGTCGGCACGCCCATCATGACGCTCGCCGCCGTCAACGCTTCCGCGACCTCGCGCGCGTCGAATTTCGGCAGCCAGATCATGCGGGCGCCGGAGAGCAGCGTGCAGTGAAGCGCGACGAACAGCCCGTGGACATGAAAGATCGGCAGAGAATGCAGCAGAACGTCGCCGCGAGTGAACGCCCACGCTTCGACGAGCGCGAGCGCGTTCGACGCGAGATTGCGATGGGTGATCGATGCGCCCTTCGAGCGGCCGGTCGTCCCCGACGTATAGAGGATCGCTGCGATGTCGTCGGGCTGCGAATGCGTCGTCTCGAACAATGACGGCTCGTCGCGCGCACGGTCGGCGAGCTCGCCGCCGTTCGCGTCGAGGGTGAGCACCATCGCGCCGCGGCCGATCGTCTCGATCATGCCGAGCGCTTCGGGGCGGCAGACGATGACGCGTGGCATCGCGTCGTCGAAGAAATACTGCAGCTCGCGCTTGCGATACGCGGTGTTGAGCGGCAGGTAGATGAACCCCGCGCGAAGGCACGCGAGATAAAGCGGGACGACTTGCCAGTGCTTGTCGACCTGGACGGCGACGCGGTCGCCCGGCCGGCAGCCGGCGCGGGTCAGTGCGTTCGCGATTCGCGCCGAGGTTTGCGCAAGCTCGTCATAATGCACGACTGGTCCGCCGGGGATCAGGATGCACGGCTGCTCGGCGCCCGCGCGGAAATGCGCTTCGATGAGCGCGTAGAGGTTCGCGTTCATCGCCGGCCGGGTGCCTTGACGCTTGCTTCCTGCATCGCGGTCCATTATTCCACACGATGCCGCGCGCATTTTCCGAGGGACGCCCCGAGGCGACGCGAAGCCTGCGCGCTTCGACGCCGGCCGCGCGCATCGCGGCGCTGGCCGACGCGGGCAGCGTACAGTTGCTTCCGCCGGCAGGCGCGAGCCCGCATCTCGCGCGTTTCGCGATCGACGCACGCGAAGACGACGGCATCGTCGTCGCGCGCGCACGCATGGCCGGCTTGCGCGTGCTCGTTGCCGCGCAGGACGAGCGCTATCTCGCAGGCAGCGTCGGCGAGCGTCACGGCAACGCGCTTCGGGCGCTCTTCGAGGCGACGCGACGCGAACGCGCCGATGCGGTCGTGCTACTGCTCGCCTCCGGCGGCGTTCGTTTGCACGAGGCCAACGCGGCCGAGCTCGCGCTCGCGCGCGCACTCGCGGCGCTCGTCGATGCACGCGCGCGCGGTGTCGCGGTCGTTGCGATTGGCATCGGGAACGTGTTCGGCGGCGCGTCGGTGCTCGGCTGTGCGACCGATCGTTTCGCGCTGCTTCCGGGCACGCGTCTGGGCCTGTCGGGACCGAAGGTGCTCGAATCGGTCCACGGCAAATGGCAGCTCGACGCCGACGATCCTCGCGACGTCGATGCGGTGTTCGGCGCGAAGGCGCGCAATGACGCAGGCTTCGTCGACCTCGTCGTCGACGATCCGGATGCGATTCGCGCATGGATCGCGAGCGCCGTGCGCGATCGCGAGCGCCATTTCGAAAACGCGGTGATTGCCGTGCACCGGCGCCTCGCACAACGAATCGCGGGCGACACCGCGCATGCGCCGTCGTTCGCATCGTTGCCGTGCTTCGCGGGCGCAGTGCCGGTCGATGGCGCCGGCCGCGTCTTCCTCGGTCCATCGTGTTGGCTGACACGCCCGAGCAGCGGCGCTGCGATCGGACCTGCCGACGCGCATGCGCAGGACGATGCGTTGCTCGCGAACGTCGTTCCGGTCGCCGACAAGCGCACCACGCTCCTGCTGGTCGAAGACTCGTCGGGGCACGCGATTTCGCGCGCGGCGGAGATGAAGCTCGTCTCGCAATTCCTCGCCCACCACGCGTGCGTGCTGGGACTCCTTCGCGCGCGCGCGGCGCGGCTCGTCGGCTTGCTCGCCGGCGTTGGCCACAGCGCGGCGTTCTTCGCCAATGCGCTGCAGGCGACGACCGTCTACGCGCTCCCGGACACGCGCGTCGTCGCGATGGATCCGTCGGCGGTTGCGCGCGTGACCGGCATCGCGCCGGATGCGCTCGTCGACGACGATCCGCTGCTCGGCCAGCCGGTTCGGCATTTCGCCGCGCAAGGCGGCGTTACGATCGTGAGCGAAGCAACGCTCGACGCGCTCGGCATTGCGTGAAGCATCGCGTCAATCGCGGTCGTCGGCCTGGCCGGACGTGGCGCGCGCGAGCCGATCGCGGATCGCGTTCCATGCGAGATCGCCCGGCACCTGCTCGATGAGAATCGAATCGGCGTTCGCCGCGTCGAGCGCGCGCAGATTCGCGTAGAGCATCCGCGCATACATGACGGGGTCGTCGGGTGCGCGAATCCAGACGCCGTCGAGCTCTTCGGGCGCATCGGACATGCGCGCGAGCACGCCGACGCGCTCGTCGCGCTCGGCAAGCTGCGCAAGCTCGGCGCGTAGCGCATCCGCGGCGACGAGCGACGCGGGCGTTCGTGGTGCGTAGTGCGACAAAAGCGTGCCGGACGCGCGCGGCGCCGTCGCGTCGCGGGCGATCGGCATGCGGCCGAGCACCGCGGCGATCGCGTCCTGCGCGATGCCGCCGGGTCGCAACAGCATGGGCGCGTCGGTCGTGAACGCGATGATCGTGCTCTCGATGCCTACGTCGCACGGGCCCCCATCGAGAATCAGGTCCACGGCGTCGCCCAGGTCTTCGGCGACGTGCGCGGCCGTCGTCGGCGATACATGGCCGAAGCGATTCGCCGACGGCGCGGCGATGCCGCCACCGAACGCCGCGAGCAGCGAACGCGCGACCGGATGTGCAGGCGATCGAAGCCCCACGCTCGATTGTCCGCCGGTCACCGCATCGGGAACGTGCATCGCGCGCGGCACGATGATCGTCAGCGGGCCCGGCCAGAACGCGCGCGCGAGGGCACGTGCACCGTGGGGCATGCGCGCAGCCCAGCCTTCGGCCGCTTCGATGCTCTCGACGTGGACGATCACCGGATGATCTTCGGGTCGTCCCTTCGCCGCGAAAATGCGCCGTACCGCAGCGACGTTTCGTGCATCCGCGCCGAGGCCGTAAACGGTTTCGGTCGGAAACGCGACGAGGCGACCCTCGCGCAAGAGCCTTGCGGCTTGCGCGATCGCATCGGGCGAACCAAGCGTAACGCTCATCGTCTTGATGCACAGGAGCGATGCGCGCCTCTGCTAAAATTCAAGGCCGAAAAATCAGCCCAGCGGAGCATCGATGAGCGAATTCCTGTTCACGTCGGAGTCGGTATCGGAAGGCCATCCGGACAAGGTCGCGGATCAGATTTCCGATGCCGTGCTCGATGCGATTCTAGAGCATGACCCGACGGGCCGGGTCGCGGCGGAAACGCTCGTTTCGACGGGCCTCGTCGTCATGGCGGGCGAGATCACTACGACGGCGAGCGTCGACTACCAGAAGGTCGCGCGCGACTCGATTCGCCGCATCGGCTACAACGACCCTGCGCTGCGCTTCGATGCCGACGGCTGCGCCGTCATGGTCTCCTATGGCCGGCAATCGCCGAACATCGCGCAGGGCGTCGATCGTGCATCGGATGATTACCTGAACCAGGGCGCCGGCGACCAGGGCATGATGTTCGGCTACGCGTGCGACGAGACCGCCGCGCTGATGCCGTTTCCGATTCACTACGCGCATCGGCTCGTGCAGCGGCAAAGCGAGGTGCGTCGCGATGGCCGGCTGCCATGGCTTCGGCCCGACGCGAAGTCGCAGGTGACGGTCCGCTACGTCGACGGCAAGCCGAAGAGCGTCGACACCGTCGTGCTGTCGACGCAGCACGATCCAAGCATGAACGAGCGCCAGAAGCAGCTTGCCGAAGCGGTCGTAGAGGAAATCGTGAAGCCGGTGTTTCCGCGCGAGATGCTCGTCGGTACGCGCTTTCTCGTGAATCCGACCGGCTGCTTCGAGATCGGCGGCCCGCATGGCGATGCGGGCGTGACCGGTCGCAAGATCATCGTCGACACGTACGGGGGCGCCGCGCCGCATGGCGGCGGCGCATTTTCCGGCAAGGATCCGTCGAAGGTCGACCGCTCCGCCGCGTACGCGGCACGCTACGTCGCGAAGAACATTGTCGCGGCCGGGATCGCGCGGCAGTGCCAGGTGCAGGTGTCGTATGCGATCGGCGTCGCGAAGCCGATCAACGTCACCGTCTACACCGAGGGCACGGGACGCATTCCCGATGCACGCATCGTCGATCTCGTGCATGCGCACTTCGATCTTCGGCCAAAGGGAATCATCCGCATGCTCGATCTCCTGCGGCCGATCTATCGCAAGACCGCCGCGTACGGGCATTTCGGCCGCGACGAGCCCGAATTCACCTGGGAAGCGACCGACAAGGTCGAGGCGCTTCGCGCGGCCGCGGGATTGCGCGAGCCGGCGTTCGCCGCCGATTGAGCCTATTCGATCCCATCCGGTTGCGCGGGCTCGCGCTCGCGAACCGTATCGTCGTCTCGCCGATGTGCCAGTACTCGGCGCGCGACGGATGCGCGACCGACTGGCATCTCGTCCACTGGGCGCAGATGATGATGTCGGGCGCGTCGATGTTCACGGTCGAAGCGACGGCGGTCACGCCCGAGGGACGTATCAGCCCGGCCGATCTCGGCTTGTATGACGACGCGTGCGAGGAAGCGATCGGACGAACGCTTTCGCATGCGCGCAAGGTGTGTCCGCCGATCGCGGTGGCGATGCAGCTCGCGCATGCAGGTCGCAAGGCATCGACCCGGCCGCCATGGGAAGACGGAACGCCGATTCTCCCCGACGAAGGCGGGTGGACGCCAATTGCGCCTTCCGCGATTTCGCACGCCGCAGGTCATCCGCCGCCGATCGCGCTCGACGAAGCCGGTCTTGCCCATGTGCGCGACGCATTCGCCAACAGCGCCAAGCGCGCGGCGCGTGCCAGCGTCGACGCGCTCGAGTTGCACATGGCGCACGGCTACCTGATGCACGAGTTCCTGTCGCCGATCGCGAATCGCCGCACCGATCGCTACGGCGGCGATTTCGAGTCGCGCATCCGCTTTCCGCTCGAAGTGTTCGACGCAGTACGGGACGCATGGCCCGGGGATCGTCCGCTCGGCGTGCGCCTGTCGTGCACCGATTGGGTGGACGGCGGATGGACGATCGAGGAATCGATCGAATTCGCGCGAAGACTCGTCACGCATGGCGTCGATTGGGTCGATGCTTCGAGCGGTGGCGTGTCGCCGCATCAGAAGATTCCGCTCGGTTCGGGTTATCAGGTGGGCTTCGCCGGCGCGATCAGGCGCGCGAGCGGCGCGACGATGATCGCTGTCGGACTGATCACGCAAGCCGCGCAGGCAGCGACGATTCTCGCCGCCGGCGACGCCGACATGATCGCGATGGCGCGCGCGTTCCTGTGGGATCCGCGCTGGGCATGGCATGCTGCGGCGGAGCTCGGCGCGAGCATGGTCATCCCGCCTCAATATCTGCGCAGCGTTCCACGCCATGCAAGCGAGGCGTTTCGCGGCGCGAAGATCGCGGAGCGCCGACTCGCGTAGAATCACGCGTCTTGCCGCCGCGCGCGGCGATTTTCGAAGGACAACGAAAGTCATGGCTGAACGCACCCGTACCCGCCGCAACACGCTCGAACGCCGCTGCCTGCCGAAGACGTTCAAGCGGATGTTCGTCGGCGCGCCGAAGGGAATCTTCAAGATGCTCGAGAAGGTCAAGAAGGCGTAAGCCTCCATAGAGCCGCGTCGCCCTCGCTTTCGACGGCGCGATGCGGTTTTCCTACTACGATCGGCTGTCGCCGGCGCGCAAGCGCATCTATCGCAGGAGCGACGAGCTCGATCCGTTGCCGCTGCCGCCGGGCGTAGCGCTTGGCGCCGCCGTGGGCGGGATTCGCGCAAGCCTCATCTCCGACGCGCGGGCGCTCGTTCAGCGCCATTGCCAGGCGATCGTCGATGCGCTCGTCGCCGGCTATCACGTGCCGCCGATTCGCGTGCGCGTGCTCGCGCAACGCCCGTCCGGCGATTATGGCGAGTTGCATGGGCTCTACGAGCCGATCGACGGCCGCACGCCGGCCCGGATCACCGTGTGGATGCGAACGGCCCAAAAGCGCAACGTCGTCGCGTTCAAGAGCTTCCTGCGGACGCTCTGCCACGAGGTTTGTCATCACCTCGACTACGAGTTCTTCGCGCTCGAGGAGACGTTCCACACGGAAGGCTTCTACAAGCGCGAGTCGGCGCTCGCGAATGCGTTGTTGGCGGCGCTCGACGGCGAATAGCGTCGTAGGGCAGCGAGCCGTATGCGCTGCCGGCCTCGACAAAAACAGGTAAAATCGGCCGCAACGCCTCGAGGAGCGTTGCAACCCGGCACCGCCGGGCCAGGCTCGGGGCAGGGCAGTCCGCCCGCGTCACATTTGCAACCGCGCTCGTTGAACCGTGATTCGCCACGGGACGACGGGTGCCCGAAATCCCGCCTTCCAAAGCGAGTCACCCGACCATGAGCGGAGTGACACGATGAACATCGCCAACGAATCGAAGCAATTCGCCGACTGCGAAATTGCCGACATCGGCCTCGCCGACTGGGGACGAAAGGAGATCGCGATCGCCGAGACCGAGATGCCTGGCCTCATGGCGATCCGCGAGGAGTTCGCGCCGAGAAAGCCGCTGCGCGGCGCGCGGATTGCCGGGAGCCTGCACATGACGATCCAGACCGCGGTCCTGATCGAGACGCTGCAGGCGCTCGGCGCCGACGTGCGCTGGGCGTCGTGCAACATCTACTCGACGCAGGATCACGCCGCCGCGGCGATCGCGGCGCGTGGCACGCCGGTGTTCGCGTACAAGGGCGAAACGCTCGACGAATACTGGCGCTTCACGCATCGCATCTTCGAGTGGCCGCAGTTTCGCACGCCGAACATGATCCTCGACGATGGCGGCGACGCGACGCTCCTCGTTCATCTCGGTTCGCAAGCGGAAGAGGATCGTTCCGTCATCTCGCATCCGACGAGCGACGAAGAGTTCGCGCTCTTCGCGGCGATCGCGAGGCGTCTCGCCGAAGACTCCGAGTTCTACTCACGCGCCAAGGCGAACATCCGCGGCGTCACCGAGGAGACGACGACCGGCGTCAAGCGGCTCTATCAAATGCACCGCGAAGGTCGTCTCGGCTTCCCCGCGATCAACGTCAACGATTCGGTGACGAAGAGCAAGTTCGACAATCTCTACGGCTGCCGCGAATCGCTCGTCGATGGCATCAAGCGCGCGACCGACGTGATGATCGCCGGCAAGATTGCGCTCGTGAACGGTTACGGCGACGTCGGCAAGGGTTCGGCGCAGGCGCTACGCGCACTCTCGGCGCAGGTTTGGATTGCCGAGATCGATCCGATCTGCGCGCTACAGGCGTCGATGGAAGGCTATCGCGTCGTGACGATGGATGATGCGTGCGACAAGGCGGACATCTTCGTCACCGCCACCGGCAACATCGATGTGATCACCCACGAGCACATGCGACGAATGAAGCACAACGCGATCGTCTGCAACATCGGCCATTTCGACAACGAGATCGACGTCGCGTCGCTTCGGCAGTACACGTGGGAGAACATCAAGCCGCAGGTCGACCACGTGATCTTTCCCGACGGCAAACGCATCATCCTGCTCGCCGAGGGCCGGCTCGTGAATCTCGGTTGCGCGACCGGCCACCCGTCCTACGTGATGAGCTCGTCGTTCGCGAACCAGGTGATGGCGCAGATCGAGCTTTGGACCGACGCGAAGGAGAACGGCGGTCGCTATCCGGTTGGCGTCTATGTGCTGCCGAAGCGGCTCGACGAGAAGGTCGCGCGACTGCAACTGTCGAAGCTCGGGGCAAAGCTCACGGAGTTGAGCGACAAGCAGGCGCGTTATATCGGCGTCGATCGCACCGGTCCGTACAAGAGCGATTCCTACCGCTACTGATGCGAATTGCCGTCATCGGCGCCGGCGGCGTCGGCGGTTATTTCGGCGCGAAGCTCGCCCGCGCGGGCCATGACGTCGCGTTCGTCGCCCGCGGCGCGCATCTTGCCGCGATGCGCGAGCGCGGGTTGCGCATCGAAAGCGCGTCGGGCGATGTCACGCTGCCGAAGGTCGTCGCAACCGATGATCCGGCAAAGCTCGGCACGGTCGACACCGTCATGCTGTGCGTCAAGCTCTGGGACGTCGAGCAGGCTGCGTCGCGGATCGCGCCGCTCGTCGAGCGCGGCGGCGTTGTCGTCCCGTTCCAGAACGGCATCGACAGTCCCGACATTCTTCGGCGCGTACTCGGAGAATCGCACGTGCTCGGCGGCGTCGCCTACATCGCCGCGGCGATTCGTGTGCCGGGCGTCGTCGCGCAGACCGGATCGATGGCGAAGCTTCGCGTCGGCGCCTTCGACGATCGTCTCGCGGAACGTGCGCGTGCTTTCGTCGCCGCGTGCGCGATGGCGGACATCGACGCGGAGGTCGCGCCCGATATCCGCCGCGCGATCTGGGAGAAGTTCGCGTTCCTGACCGCGCTCTCGGGAATGACTGCGTTGTCGCGCCAGCCGGTCGGTGTCGTCCGCGGCGACCCCGACCTTCGCAGTGCATTCGAGGCGGCCTTGAGGGAAACGGTCGCGCTCCCGGATGCGCGAAGCGTCGCGCTCGGCGACGATTTCGTTGCTCGACAGATCCGCGCGCTCGACGGATTGCCCGCCGAAATGCGCTCGTCGATGCAAAACGATCTCCTCGCCGGACGCAGGCTCGAGGCGCCGTGGCTTTGCGGTCGCGTCGCGCAACTTGCTGCCGAGAACGGCATCGCCGCGCCGGTCAATGCGACGATCTACGCCGGGCTGAAGCCGTTCCTGCACGGCGATAAGCGATAGCGTTGGGGCGACGCGCACGATGTTCCGGTTGATCGTCGTCTGGATCCTGAACGCGCTGGCGCTTCTGGTGCTGCCGTACGTGGTCCCGTCGATTCACGTGGACAACTTCCGCAGTGCGCTCGTCGCCGCGCTCGTGCTCGCGTTCATCAACACGCTGATACGGCCGCTTTTCGTCCTCTTGACGCTGCCGGTGACGCTTCTCACGCTCGGGCTCTTCCTGCTCGTGATCAATGGCCTTCTTTTCTGGTTCGTGGGGTCGTTCGTTCGCGGCTTCGTCGTCGAGGGTTTCTGGACGGGGGTGCTCGGCGCGATCGTCTACAGCATCATTTCGTGGGCGCTCGCGTCGCTGATCCTGCCGCGCCGGACACCCGTGCGAGACAACTCATGAACCGACCGATGCATAGCGCCCGTCTCTTCAGCCTCGAATTCTTTCCGCCGAAAACGTCGGAAGGCGTCGCGAAGCTTCGCGCGGCGCGGCGCCAGCTCGCGCTGTTGCGGCCGTCGTTCTGCTCGGTGACGTACGGCGCCGGAGGATCGACGCGCGAAGGCACGCTGTCGACGGTGCTTGAAATCCGCGGTGAAGGCATGGATGGCGTCCCGCACGTATCGTGCGTCGGATCCACGCGCGAGAGCATTCGCGATGTGCTCGCGCAATATCGCGGACATGGGATAAAGCACGTCGTCGCGCTCCGCGGCGACCTGCCGTCGGGCAGCGGCGATCTCGGCGATTTCCGCTATGCCAACGAGCTCGTGGAGTTCATCCGCGCGGAGACGGGCGACTGGTTTCACATCGATGTCGCCGCGTACCCCGAGTATCACCCGCAGTCACGAACCGCGCAGAACGATCTCGACAACTTCCAGCGCAAGATCGACGCGGGCGCCGATTCGGCGATCACGCAATACTTCTTCAACCCGGATGCTTATTGGAGCTTCGTCGAGGCGTGCGCGAGCCGTGACATCGACGTTCCCATTGTGCCGGGCATCATGCCGATTTCGAGCTTCATCAAGCTCGCGCGCTTCTCGGATGCGTGCGGTGCGGAGATTCCGCGCTGGATCAGGCGGCGGCTCGAATCGCTCGGCGATGACGCGACGTCGATCCGCGCGTTCGGACTCGACGTCGTGACGAAGATGTGCGCGTCGCTGATCGAGCGCGGCGCGCCCGGGCTGCACTTCTATACGCTGAACCAGGCCGGGCTTACGTCGGCGATCTGGCGGGCGTTGAGGCTCGGGTAGGAAAACTCAGCGCGGCGTATACGACGTCAATTCGAGCAGCGTGTGCTGCGCGATGACCGCGCCGGTGTCGAACTGCTCGCCGCGCTCGAAGTACGACGCATCCTTTTCCTCGCGGACGGGCGCGCCCACCGACGGCGCGTACCAGATCACGTAGTAGCACGTGGTCGGATAGCGCCAGAACTCCTCGTCGTCGAGGCGCATCTGCACGCGCATCCTGATCGCGTCGAACACGCCCGCCGGCGTCGCCACCTTGTCCCAGCCTTCGACGCGGACGTAGCGGTTGATCTTCCCCGACTTGCGCGTCGCTTCGTTGTAGTTGTCGACCCATTGGTTCCACGTCTCGCCGGTCGCAAGCGGGAAGCGGAAGCGCTCGAGCGGCGTCGCGAAGCGTCTCGTCTCGATGTCCAGCAGCGCGCCCACGCGAACGAGGCCGGGCGCCGCCAGCACCTCCTGTCGCTCGACATCGAGCGTCGGCCCCTTGACCGTGACCCGGATCGTGATGCCCTCGGGCCCGGCCGCCGTGACCGCGTGCGTCTCCTCCCACACGACCGGCATGCGAAAGCCTTCGCGGCCGCGGTAGGTCCAGCGCTCGCCGACGCGCAACGTGGGCGCGTTCGCGACGGGACCATTGACGTCGCCGCGCTGGTCGGTCAACGCACAGCCGGCGACAAGCGTCGCCAGCGCGAGCAATGCGAGACGAATCACGATAAACGGGCGGCTTTGCACGATTGGGTTACCGCTAACAGGCGCGAACGGGTCGTGTTCCGTTTTAGAGTGAGCAGCGACACTTGTCGCGGGTTCCGCTCGACCCGATGAGTGCGTCAGCCAGGCGGCGCGTCGGTGATCGCGCCAAGGCTCGCCGTCGACACGAGCCGCATGTACTTGGCGAGCAAGCCGCGCGTGTAGCGGGGCGCGGGCGGTTGCCATTGCCGGCGCCGCTCCGCGAGCGTCGCTTCATCGACGTCGAGTCGAATCAACAGCCGGTCGGCGTCGATCGTGATCGAATCGCCTTCGCGAACGAGCGCGATCGGGCCGCCAACATACGCTTCCGGCGCGACATGGCCGACGACCATTCCCCACGTCCCGCCCGAAAAGCGCCCGTCGGTGACGAGCCCGACAGATTCGCCGAGCCCCTGGCCGATCAACGCCGACGTGGGCGCAAGCATCTCCTGCATCCCGGGGCCGCCCTTCGGGCCTTCGTAACGGATCACGATGACATCGCCCGGGCGAATCTTCCGCGCGAGGATCGCCTCCATGCACGCGGGTTCGGAGTCGAAGACGCGCGCCGGTCCCGTGATCGACCGCTTCTCGAGTCCCGTGATTTTCGCGACACACCCTTCCGGCGCAAGGTTGCCGCGAAGGATCGCGAGATGCCCCTGTGGATACATGGGCTTCGACAGCGGCCGGATCACATCCTGATCGGGACGCGGTGTCGGTGAAACGTCGGCCAGCTCTTCGCCGATCGTGCGGCCGGTGATCGTCATGCAATCACCATGGAGCAGGCCTGCGTCGAGCAGGATCCGCAACACCTGGGGTACGCCACCCGCCGCGTTGAAGTCGACCGCGACGTAGCGGCCCGATGGTTTCAGGTCGCAAATGACGGGCACGCGCTTTCGAATGCGCTCGAAGTCATCGATCGTCCACTCGACCTGCGCGGCGGCCGCGATCGCGAGATAGTGGAGGACGGCGTTGGTCGATCCACCGGTCGCCATGACGAGCGAGATGGCGTTCTCGATCGCTTTGCGCGTGACGATGTCGCGCGGCTTCAGATCCTTTTCGACGGCACGCGCCAGGACTTTCGCCGATTGCGCCGAGGAATCGGCCTTCGCGGGATCGGGCGCCGCAAGCTGCGAGCTCCCGAGCAGGCTCATGCCGAGCGCCTCGAACGAGGACGACATCGTGTTCGCCGTGTACATGCCGCCGCAGGCGCCGACGCTCGGACACGCATTGCGCTCGATGCCTTCGTAGTCGTCCTTGGCAAGCTTGCCCGCCGTGTAGGCGCCCACGGCTTCGAACGGCGACACGATCGTCAGCGCCTGGCCCTTCCAATGTCCCGGCTTGATCGTGCCCGCGTACACGAAGATACCCGGCACGTTGATTCGCGCCATCGCCATCATCGCAGCCGGCATGTTCTTGTCGCAGCCGCCGACGACGAGCACGCCGTCCATGCATTGGCCGTTGACCGAGGTTTCGATCGCATCGGCGATCACTTCGCGCGACACGAGCGAATACTTCATCCCCTCGGTGCCCATGCCGATCCCGTCGGTCACGGTCGGTACGCCGAAGACTTGCGGCATGACGCCCGCCTCGCGCAACGCGGCGATCGCGCGGTCGACCAACGGCTGGATGCCGGCGTTGCACGGATTCATCGTGCTGTGCGCATTCGCGACGCCGACGATGGGCTTCTCGAAGTCGGCATCGCCGAAGCCGACGGCGCGCAGCATCGCGCGGTTGGGGGAACGGGCGATGCCCTCGGTGATCAGGCGGGAGCGGCGATTCGAGGCCACGGGAGCTCCGTGCAGTCGGCGGGACTTTGGAAAGCTTCAATGATACTGACTTTGTGATATATCGAATGAATGCTCGTCTATCCGAACTTCGATCCGGTCGCGTTTCGGATCGGACCGCTCGCCGTTCGCTGGTACGGGCTCATGTACCTCGTCGGCTTCTTCCTGTTCGTCGTGCTCGGACGCGCGCGTGCGCGAAGACTTGCGGCCGCCGGCTGGCGGACGACGGATGTCGACGACATGCTGTTCTTCGGCGTCTTCGGTGTGATCCTCGGCGGACGCCTCGGCTACGTGCTCTTCTACAAGCCGCTCTACTACGTCGGCCACCCGCTCGAAATCTTCGAGGTGTGGCACGGCGGCATGAGCTTCCACGGCGGCTTTCTCGGCGTGCTGATCGCGCTGTGGCTGTTCGCGGGGCTGCGGCACAAGGCGCTCCTCGACATAACCGACTTCGTCGCACCGCTTTGTCCGCTCGGCCTCGCCGCAGGAAGGCTCGGCAACTTCATCAACGGCGAGCTCGTTGGCCGGCCGACGACCCTCCCTTGGGGGATGGTGTTTCCCGAGGTCGACCAGACGCCGCGGCACCCGTCGCAACTCTACGAATTCGGCCTCGAGGGCGTGCTGCTCTTCGTCATTCTCTGGGTCTACGCGTTGCGACCCAGGCCGCGCGGCGCCGTGTCGGGCCTGTTCCTTATCGGCTACGGCACGTTTCGCTTCATCGCGGAATTCGCGCGCGCGCCCGACAGCTTTCTGGGCTATCTGGCCGGCGGACTGACGATGGGACAGTGGCTGTCGATGCCGATGATCGTTGCCGGCATCGCGATGATGCTATGGGCGTATCGGCGTAAGGCCGAGACGACGGTACGCGACAAAGCGCATCCCGACTCTCAATCCAGTCGCCGATAATCGCCGTCGAGCGTGCGATGACCGCGATAGGGTGAGCGCCCGGCGGTGACCGGTTGCGCATCGCCGAATGCGCCGCGTTGATTGATCGGCAGCAGCAGAAGCAGCAACGCGAGCACGTCGGACAGGATGCCGGGGGCGATCAGCAGCAATCCGGCGAGGACGCGCCGGCCGCTGTCGAGCAGGCCGCGCATGAGCGAGTCGCGACGAAACGCCGCGAGCGTTCGCGCGCGGAACTGCACGCGCTCGTTGGCCAGCACCCACATGCCGGCGAGCGCCGAGCCGGCCAGCCACATCCACATTGGCACGCCGGTCCAGCGCGCGAACCTGGCCGTGACCACGAGGTCAACGAGCGGGAAGATCAGTACAATGGCAAGCATCAGGAAACGCATGTCAACTCCTTCCCGCGACGCCGCGATACTGGTCCTGACCAACGCACCCGATCAAGCGGTGGCCAAGGCGCTTGCAGCAGCGCTTGTGGACGGCCGGCTCGCGGCGTGCGTGAACATCGGCGGTGCGGTCGACTCAATTTATCACTGGCGCGGCCGGATCGAAATGGCATCCGAGGTCCCGCTTGCCATCAAGACACGCGCCGCGTTGTATTCGAATGTTGAGGAGGCGATCCGAAAAATCCATCCCTATGACACGCCGGAGATCATCGCAATTCCCGTAGCGTTCGGGTCGAAGCGTTATCTCGAATGGCTCGCTGCCGAGACGAAGGCCGCTTGAGATGGCAGCTATGGCTCCGCTCATGATGACTCGCGCGCCGTTCGTCGCCATCGCCGCGTTCGTGCTCGCGAGCGCGCACGCTGGCGGCATCCCGTCGCTCGCGCCGAAGCTTTTGCCGCCCGAGCAGGCGTTTCGCCTGTCGGCGCGCGCGCTCGATCCGAAGACGATCGAGGCGCGCTTCGACGTCGCCGACGGCTACTACCTGTATCGCGACAAGATGCACTTCACGACCGCGCCGGTCGCGGCGCGCGACGCCGTCCTGCCGCCCGGTACGCCGAAGCACGACGCGTTCTTTGGCGACGTTGCCACGTATCGCGGCGAAGTGGTCGTGCGCGTGCCGCTCGTGCACGCGGCTGCCGGTGAAAGAGTGACGCTCCATGCCGACTCGCAAGGCTGCGCGGACGTCGGCGTCTGTTATCCACCCAATCCGCAAACGCTGACGCTGACGATTCCCGATGCGGGCGCGAAGCCCGGCGCGTTCGTCGAGGCGAATCGCAAGGGATGGTTCAAGTGACGGCCGGCAACGCGCCAGGCGCCGCGGCCACGATTGCACCTGAAGTCGCGCAGCAGCGTTCGATCGTTGCCGCGCTACGCCACCGCTGGCGGCTTGCGGCGCTCGCTTTAGCACTGGCGATCGCCGCACTTGCGCTCGGCATGGGCGCTGCGTTGCATCGTGGCGGCGGCGATCCGGCGCGCGATGGGGCTGCGGTGCTGGGGCTCGTTCTGCCCGATGTGAACGGCAAACCGCAGGCACTCGCCCAGTGGCGCGGCAAGGTGCTGATCGTGAACTTCTGGGCGACCTGGTGCGCGCCGTGCCGCGAGGAGATGCCGCAGTTCGTCGCGGCGCAGGCGCACGATGGCGCGAAAGGCGTGCAGTTCGTTGGCATCGCCGTCGACGACCCGGCGAAAGTCGAAGCGTACGCTCGCGAGATTCACCTCAATTACCCGGCGCTGATCGGCGGATTCGGCGCGATCGAACTGTCGAAGATGCTCGGCAACGATCTGGCGGCGCTTCCATTCACGATCGTGCTCGACCGTCAGGGCCGAGTCGCGCATACACAACTCGGCCCGCTCAAGTCCGCGAAGCTCGACGACCTCCTGCGGAGGCTCCTGCCGGCGGGCTGACGCGCCCGAACCGCCCGAACGCCGCGCAATTCGCACGGATCTTCTGGACAACTCCCTGCATCTGCGCGAAACTGCCGCCTTCGTCTGCACCGGGCAGCGCGGAAGCGGCCATGGACTTGCGCAAGCTCAAGACGCTGATCGACCTTGTCGAATCGTCCGGAATCGCCGAACTTGAGATCCAGGAGGGCGAAGAACGCGTGCGGATTACGCGCGCGCCGCAGCAACCAGCGCACGCGTTGAGTGCGTATCCGCCGCCACCGATTCATGCCCCGCCAACGGCGCTCGCACCCGCGCCGCCGGGGTCGCCTGTCGCACCGGTCGAAGAAGGCCACACCGTCAAGAGCCCCATGGTGGGAACGTTCTACCGCGCCGCCTCGCCCGGCGGGGCGCCCTTCGTCGAGATCGGCGATACGGTCTCGCAAGGCGACACGCTGTGCATCGTCGAGGCAATGAAGTTGATGAACGAGATCGAGGCCGACGCGAGCGGTGTGGTCAAGGCGATCCTCGCCGAGAACGGCCAGCCCGTCGAGTTCGGGCAGCCGCTCTTCCTGATCGTCTGATCAAGCATAACGCGCGCAAGCGATGCCGTCGCGAAGTCCCGACAAGCTCTTCGACAAGATCCTGATCGCCAATCGCGGCGAAATCGCGCTTCGCATCCAGCGCGCGTGCCGCGAGTTCGGCATCAAGACGGTCGTCGTGCATTCCGAAGCGGATCGCGACGCGAAATACGTCGCGCTGGCGGACGAGTCCGTCTGCATCGGGCCGCCGCCGTCGGCGCAAAGCTATCTCAACATCCCGGCCATCATCGCGGCCGCCGAAGTCACCGATGCGCAGGCGATTCACCCCGGCTATGGCTTTTTGTCCGAGAACGCCGATTTCGCCGAGAAGGTCGAGCGCTCGGGGTTCGTCTTCATCGGCCCGCGGCCCGACACCATCCGGCTGATGGGCGACAAGGTTAGTGCGAAATCAGCGATGGCGAAGGCCGGCGTCCCGTGCGTGCCGGGATCGGAGGGCGTGCTGCCCGACGATTCGAAGGAGGTGCTGCGCATCGCGCGCGCGATCGGCTATCCGGTGATCCTGAAGGCGGCCGGCGGCGGCGGCGGGCGCGGCATGCGCGTCGTGCACACCGAAGCGGCGCTGCTGCCTGCGGTCGCGCTTACGCGAACGGAGGCGCTCGCTGCGTTCGGCAACGGCGCGTTGTACATGGAGCGCTTCCTCACCGAACCGCGGCACGTCGAGATCCAGGTGCTCGCCGACGAATTCAAGAACGCCGTGTGCCTGTTCGATCGCGATTGCTCGATGCAGCGCCGCCACCAGAAGATCATCGAGGAAGCGCCCGCGCCGCAGATCAATCCGCGCGCGCTGGCACGAATCACGGAACGCGCCGGCGACGCCTGTCGCAAGATCGGCTACCGCGGCGCCGGCACGTTCGAGTTCCTCTATCAGGGCGAGGAATTCTTTTTCATCGAGATGAACACGCGCGTGCAAGTCGAGCATCCGGTGACCGAAATGATCACCGGCATCGACATCGTGCAGGAGCAGATTCGCGTCGCGGCCGGCCAGAAGCTGCGCTTTCGGCAGCGCGACGTCGTGCGCCGCGGGCACGCGATTGAGTGCCGGATTAACGCCGAGGACCCATGGACGTTCGTGCCTTCGCCCGGGCGCATCACGGCGTGGCACGCACCCGGCGGGCCCGGCATTCGCGTCGACTCGCACGCCTACCAGAACTATTTCGTGCCGCCCAACTACGATTCGATGATCGGCAAGGTGATCGCGCACGGCGAGACGCGCGAGCAGGCGATAGCGCGGATGCGCGTCGCGCTCTCCGAGATGGTCGTCGGCGGCATCCGCACGAACATTCCCCTGCACCAGGAGCTCCTGCTCGACGACAAGTTCCTGCGCGGAGGAACGTCGATTCACTACCTCGAGGAGCGGCTCGCCAAGCGCAAGCAGGCGGCGTAAAGCGTGCGTTTCACCGCCCTGCGTTTCGATGTCGATGCGACCGACGCCGACCGCTGGAGCGACGCGTTGCTCGACGCCGGCGCGCTGTCGGTCGAAGGCGTCGATCCTTCTGCGGGCAGTGTTGACGAAGCGGCGGTCTACGAGCCTGCGAACCCGTCGCCGGCGTGGTGGCCGGTGACCAGGCTCACCGCGCTCGTTGCATCGGACAGCGATGCGTCGGCCGTCGTAGGCCAGGCGGCGAGATTGCTCGATCAGCCGATGCCGCATTTCGTTGCCGATGCGCTCGCCGATCGCGATTGGGTGCGCGCAAGCCGCGCGCAGTTCGAGCCGCTGCGAATCGCCGACCGGCTCTGGATCGTGCCGACATGGTGCGCGGTGCCGAATCCGGATGCGATCAACGTCATGCTCGACCCGGGTCTCGCTTTCGGCACCGGCGCGCACGCAACGACGCGCCTTTGCCTCGCGTGGCTCGCAAAGAACGTCGTACCCGGCGTTTCGATGCTCGACTACGGCTGCGGATCCGGGATTCTCGCGATCGCCGCCGCAAAGCTCGGTGCGGAGCCGGTCGTCGGCGTCGACATCGACCCGCTTGCGATACGCGCGAGCGCGGAAAACGCGAACATGAACTGCGTTCGCGTCGATGTCATGCACGTCGATGCGCTGACGAACCGCGCGTTCGGACTCGTCGTCGCGAACATCCTCGCCAATCCGCTGCGCTTGCTCGCGCCGGTGCTCGGTGCCCATACCGAAATCGGCGGAAGCATCGCGCTCTCCGGCGTTCTCGCGACACAGGCGAACGACGTCGCGCGCGCTTACGAGACATCGTTCGATCTCGAAGCGCCGCGTCGCGACGGCGAATGGGTGCTGCTGTCGGGCACGCGTCGTGCGACGCGTCCCGCTTGACATGGCCGAACCTGTCTACACGCGCTGTCCCGGTTGCGCCACGATCTTTCGCGTGAGCAACGAGCAGATCGCGCTTCGCGACGGGCAGGTGCGATGCGGGCAATGCCGCGCGGTGTTCGACGCGAACAACCATCGCCTCGCGCTCGATCCGCCTCGCGATGCCGATGGGGAAGACGAAACCGCCGCACCGCCAGCCGAGGCACACCACGAGACTGACATCGCATCAGGGCATGACGACGCCGAGCCCGCGGTAACCGAGGCCGAGGTCGCTGGCGGCGAGGCTGCCGATTCGCAGGCTGCCAAGACGCAGGATGGCGAGGAGCAGGTTGCGGAAGGAGAGGTTTCCGAGCCGCAAGGTGCAACGCCTCAGGTCGCCGAGCCCGAGGTCGCCGTCGCGCAGGAGGAAACGACCCTCCCGCTTCAGGAAGCGCCCCTTCGCGGCCAGCGCTTCGAGTGGAAGCCGCGCAAGTCGCTGCGCGAACGTCCGAAAGCGCTCTACGGCGCGCTGATCGCGCTCCTCGTCGTCGGCATCGCCGCGCAGGCGCTGCTCGAATATCGCGGCGGGCTCGCGGCGCACGCGCCGTTCACGCGCCCGATTCTTGGGGCCGTCTGCGCGGTCGCGGGCTGCACCGTGGGTCCGCTGCACGATGCGGGTGCGCTGTCCATCGATGCGTCGGATTTGCGGGCGGACCCCGCCCATCACGGGCTGTTGAAGCTCACCGCGACGATTCGAAATCGGGCGTCCTATCCGATCGCATGGCCGCATCTCGAGCTCACGCTGACCGATGCATCCGACAACGTCGTCGCGCGGCGTGCGCTGGCACCCACCGAGTACGCGGGCCCCGCTGCGGATCCGGCGGGAGGCATTCCCGGCAACGGTGAGGATCTCGTGACGCTCTTCATCGACGCCAGTCAGACCTCGCAGGCGGGTTATCGCTTGTACCTGTTCTACCCCTGATTGCACCGAACCGGGGCGAAGCGTTATAGTCGTTGCCCCGTGAAGGTGCAGCGTGCTGCTCGTGTCGACCGCGTGACCGATTTTTCCACGGCTTTACAGCAACTTGCGAGCGTATCCGCATGGCATGGAACTCGCAAATTGCCGTTGTCGCTGACCGAAATGCCCCGATCCCCAGGAGACCTTTCCATGAGCACGACCTCCGCCGATGTATTCGCGATGATCAAGGAGAAGGAGGTCAAGTTCGTCGACCTTCGCTTCACCGATACCCGCGGCAAGGAGCAGCACGTCTCGGTGCCCGCCAAGGCTTTTTCCGCCGACAAGTTCGAGTCGGGGCATGCGTTCGACGGCTCGTCGATCGCCGGATGGAAGGGCATTCAGGCGTCCGACATGCTGCTGATGCCAGACCCGGCAACGGCGCGGATGGATCCATTCATGGACGAGACGACGCTCCTCATCACCTGCGACGTCATCGAGCCCGCGGACGGCAAGGGCTACGAGCGCGATCCTCGGTCGCTCGCGAAGCGCGCGGAGGCCTATCTCAAGTCGACCGGCATTGGCGATGTCGCGTATTTCGGCCCCGAGCCCGAGTTCTTCATCTTCGACGCGGTCGAGTGGTCCATCGACATGTCCGGCAGCTATTGCAAGATCTTTTCCGCTGAGGCGCCGTGGTCGTCGGCCGAGAAGTTCGAAGGCGGCAACCTCGGCCATCGTCCCCCGGTGAAGGGCGGCTACTTCCCCGTGCCGCCGGTCGATTCGCTGCAGGACATCCGCTCGGCGATGTGCGTGGCGCTCGAGCAGATGGGTGTCGAAGTGGAGGTCCATCACCATGAGGTCGCGGCCGCGGGGCAGAACGAGATCGGGACGAAGTTCGCGCCGCTCGTCCAGCGCGCCGATTGGCTGCAGATCCTGAAGTACGTCGTGCACAACACCGCGCACGCGTATGGCAAGACCGCGACGTTCATGCCGAAGCCGATCGTCGGCGACAACGGATCGGGCATGCACGTCCACCAATCGGTGTGGAAGGACGGCAAAAACCTGTTCGCCGGCGAAGGCTACGCGGGGCTCTCCGATTTCGCGCTCTACTACATCGGCGGCGTCATCAAGCATGCGAAGTCGCTGAACGCGATCACCAATCCCGGCACCAATTCGTACAAGCGGCTGGTGCCCGGCTTCGAGGCGCCGATCAACCTCGCCTACTCCGCGCGCAATCGTTCGGCCGCATGTCGCATTCCGTACGTCAGCAGCCCGAAAGGCCGCCGCGTCGAGGTGCGCTTCCCCGACCCGACGTGCAATCCCTATCTTGCGTTCTCGGCGTTGCTGATGGCGGGCCTCGACGGCGTGCAGAACCGCACGCACCCCGGCGATCCGATGGACAAGAACCTCTACGACCTGGCGCCCGAGGAAGCGGCAAAGGTGCCCCATCCGTGTGCATCCCTCGACGAGGCGCTCGACAATCTCGATCGCGACCGCGAGTTTTTGACGCGCGGCGGCGTGTTCACCGACGACATGCTCAACGCGTACATCGAGCTCAAGATGGAGGAGGTCACGCGCTTCCGGATGACGACGCATCCAATCGAATACGAGATGTACTACAGCCTCTGATCGGATGGTCGGAGACCGGGCTTGGGATTCCCGGTCCGGTTTCGTTAAACTAGGGCGGATGCCTCGAAGTGATCGATCGCTTCCTCGCTGGCGGCGCGCAGGTGCGGCGATCGCGATCGGCATGGCGGCGGCTGCGGCGCCTTCGGTCGCCGGCGCGACGATCTGCAAATATCTCGACGCCGACGGCACCGTCGTCTACTCGAACGTTGCACCGCCCAAAGGATCGCGCAAGCTGTCGTGCGAGATCGCCGACGATTCGCCTCGGCGGTCAACGAGCGTCGCGCGATCGTCGCCGACGCCCTCCGGCTTTCCGCGCGTCGAACCCGAGACGCAGAAAAGCCGCGACGAAAAGCGCCGCAAGGTGCTCGACGACGAGCTTTCGAGCGAGCAGAAGCTGCTCGACGAGGCGCGCGCGGCCTACGACAACGGCGCGCCGCCGCCCCTCGCCGGCGAGAAGAACGACGCCGAGAAATATCGGCAGCGCATTTCGCGGCTGCGCGAGAACGTGCTCGTCCACGAGCGCAACATCGACGCGCTCCGGAAGGAAATCGCGACCACCCGCTGAAACCCGGCGCCGAGGAGTTTCGCTGACGTGACGACAGCGAACCTTCGGCTCATCGAGTCGCCCGCGACGGGTGCCGCGCAGATCGGCGATCGCGCGCTCGATTGGCTCGCGACGGCGGTGATACTGCAGGATCGCGCGCGCCGCGGTGTCTACGCGAACGCCGCGGCGGAACACCTCTTCGCGCTGTCGCGCCGGAGCCTCGCCGGTCGCACGCTTGCCGAGCTTTTTGGTCCGTGTCCGGCGCTCGAGGCGGCGATCGACAAGGCGATCGCGGGCGGCGCGTCGTACAGTGAGCAGGAGATCGCGTTCGCGCTGCCAGGCGGCGCGGCGCTTCACCTCGCATGCACCGTCACGCCGGTCGATGCCCCCGCTGCATCGCTTCTGCTCGAGTTCCGGCCCATCGACCAGGTGCTTCGCGTTGCGCGCGAGGAGCGGCTACGTGACCAGCAACAGGCGAATCGCGAGCTGATCCGAAGCCTGGCGCACGAGATCAAGAATCCGCTCGGCGGCATACGCGGCGCCGCGCAGTTGCTCGAGCGCGAGCTCGAGCGGCCGGCGCTCGTCGAATACACGCAGGTCATCATCACCGAAGCGGATCGGCTTCGCTCGCTCGTCAATCGCCTGCTCGGGCCGCATCGCACGCCGGCGCTTCGCAGGCTCAACGTGCACGAGGTGCTCGTGCGCGCGAAGGGGGTCGTGCAGGCGGAATTTCCCGCGATCCCGATCGTGTGCGATTTCGACAGCAGCCTGCCGGAGCTCGATGCCGACTACGAGCAACTCATGCAGGCGCTGCTCAACATCGTCCGCAATGCCGCGCAGGCGCTTTCCGGCAGCACGACGCCGATGCCGGTGATTCGGCTCGTGACGCGCGTTGCACGCAACGTCACGCTCGACAAGCGCAGGCATCGGCTCGCCGTCGCGATCGGCGTCGAGGACAACGGTCCCGGCGTTCCCGATGCGCTTCGCGACCGCATTTTCTTTCCGCTGGTCTCCGGCCGCGAGGGCGGCAGCGGCCTGGGACTCACGATCGCGCAGACGCTGATCGCGCACCACGGCGGGACCATCGAGTGGGAAAGCGCGTCGGGACGGACGGTCTTCACGGTCGTGCTGCCGCTCGCGCGCGCGTCATGACGGTAACAACTCAGTCAGTGTTACACGCGCGCGCGTTGGCAGATTCAGGCGCGGTCTGGATCGTCGACGACGATCGCTCGATCCGCTGGGTGCTCGAGAAGGCACTCGCGCGCGAGGGGATCGCGCATCAGACGTTCTCGTCCGCGTTCGAGGTGAGACAGGCGCTCGCCGTCGCCGAGCCGCAGGTCCTGATTTGCGACATCCGCATGCCGGGCGAATCGGGGCTCGCATTGCTCGGCGAATTGAAGGAGCGCCACCCGCAAATCCCGATCATCATCATGACCGCTTATTCGGACCTGGACAGCGCGGTCGCGGCCTTCCAGGGCGGCGCGTTCGAGTACCTGCCGAAGCCGTTCGACGTCGATCACGCGCTCGCGCTCATTCGCCGCGCGGCGAGCGAAGCGCGTCAATCGCCCGCGGCGACGCCCGCGTCGACCGACACGCCCGAAATCCTCGGACAGGCGCCCGCGATGCAGGAGGTGTTTCGCGCGATCGGTCGTCTTTCGCAATCGACTGTCACCGTGCTGATCACCGGCGAGTCCGGGACGGGCAAGGAGCTCGTCGCGCGCGCGTTGCATCGACACAGCCCGCGCGCCGCGGGCCCGTTTGTTGCGATCAACACGGCGGCGATTCCGAAGGAGCTCCTCGAATCGGAGCTCTTCGGCCATGAGCGCGGAGCGTTCACCGGTGCGCAGGCGACGCGGCGCGGCCGCTTCGAGCAGGCCGAGGGCGGAACGCTTTTCTTGGACGAAATCGGCGACATGCCGTCCGATCTCCAGGTTCGGCTTCTGCGCGTGCTCGCCGACGGCGAGTACTACCGCGTCGGCGGCCATGCGGTGCAGCGCGCGACAGTGCGCATCATCGCGGCGACGCATCGTGACCTGGACGAGCGCGTGCGCCAGGGCACGTTCCGCGAGGACCTGCTGCATCGGCTCGATGTGGTGCGCCTGCGGCTTCCGCCGCTTCGCGAGCGCGCCGGTGACATCGCGCCACTCGCGCGTCACTTCCTTCGCAAGAGCGCCCGCGAACTCGCGGTCGAGCCGAAAGTGCTCTCCGATGCGGCGCTGCCGGTGCTCGCGTCATTCCCGTTTCCGGGCAACGTCCGACAGCTCGAGAACGTCTGCCATTGGCTCACCGTGATGGCGCCGGGGCAGCGAATCGAAGCCGCCGATCTGCCTCCGGAAGTGCGTTCCGCGCCGCCGGAAGCCGCGCGCGCGAACGACTGGATCGAGGCGCTCGATGCCGAGCTCGCCCAGGCGCTTGGATCGGGTGAAAGCGAGGTTGGCGATCGCCTTCAGCGCGACTTCGAGCGTGCGCTGATTAGACGCGCGCTCACGTTCACCGGCGGACATCGGATGGAGGCGGCGGCGCGCCTGGGCTGGGGACGCAATACGCTGACGCGCAAGATTCAGGAGCTCGGCCTCGACGTCGAGCTTCGCAAGCGCGGCTCCAAGCCGTAAAGCGAGCGCTCGCTTACTTAGGATAGCCCTGGCCAGGGCCGGCGGGCCGATTGTCCCCGCCCTGGTCGGACCCGGCCTCTGCCTTGGCGGTCGCTGCGCTGCCGCCTGCTGGGGCGGAATTCGCGCTTTGGGGCCCGGCAGCGCTCATGGCGGGGGTCGTCGCCGTAACCGTTGCCGCTTCGCGCGGATACCCGGCATCGTCTAGGCTCGCTTGCCAGCGACTCTCGTTGTAGCCCTGCAACACCTGCTTGTCGCCGATCGCGAGCACAGGCGCCGACTGCTTGCCGGTGAGCGCCTTGAGGGCAGCCGCACCCTTCTCCTCGGTCACGATCACGGTCTTGAACGGCACGCCGCGCTTGACGAGGAGCGCCTGGGCCTCGCGGCAGACGTCGCAGTCGAACGTGTAGAGCGTCAACGGAAAGTTATTGACCGCCTGTCTCGTCTGAAGCGACACCTTGTCGGTCTCGATGACGTTTTCGTCGAGACGCTTCGGCTGTACGTCCTTCGCGCCCGGCGGCGGGGGCTGATCGGAGTACACGACGCGCCCGTTCGCGTCGACGTAGCGATAGAGCGTTTGCGACGCCGTACCGAACGACAGCGCGGCAAGCGCCACGATCGACAGTGCGGCAATCGTGCTTCGGATCATCATCGGCGATGCCGTCAGGATGCGACCATCCCATTATGGCGCAGAAGCGCGTCGAGCGAGGGCGGGCGGCCGCGGAAGGCGACGAACGAGTCGAGCGCGGGGCGACTGCCGCCTCGTGCGAGCACCTCGTCACGAAAGCGTGCACCGATTGTGGGCGACAACACGCCGACCTCCTCGAACAGGCTGAACGCGTCGGCGGACAGCACTTCCGCCCACTTGTAGCTGTAATAGGCGGCAGCGTAGTCGCCGGCGAACACGTGCGCGAATGCATGCATGAAGCGGTCGTAATCGGGTCTCGGCACGATGGCTATCTCATCGCGGACGGCATCGAGGACTGCCTGGGGTGTCCGGTACTTGCCGGTTCCATCCGGAGCGTAATCGACGTGCACCAGCATGTCGAAGAGCGCGAGCTCGATCTGTCGCAGCATCGCGAGCCCGCTTCCGAAATTGCGCGCGTCGATCATCCGGTCGAACAAGCTTCGCGGCAACGGCTCGCCGGTTTGCGCGTGCTGCGTCATCCGCGACAGCACTTCCCATTGCCAGCAGTAGTTCTCCATGAACTGGCTGGGCAGTTCGACGGCGTCCCACTCGACGCCTTGCAGTCCCGATATGCCGGCCACGTCGACGCGTGTCAGCAGTTGATGCAGGCCGTGGCCGAATTCGTGGAACAGCGTGATCACCTGCCGATGCGTGAAATACGGCGATCGCCCGTACACCGGGCCGGCGAAATTGCACGTCAGATTCGCGACCGGGTGCTGCAGCCGGTCGTGCGCGTAGCGGCGGTTGATCGCGTCGTCCATCCATGCGCCGCTTTGCTTGCCTTCGCGCGCGTAAAGATCGAGGTAGAACTGACCGACGAGCGCGCCGCCTTCTTCGCGCATCTCGAAAAAGCGCACGCTCGGATGCCAGGTCGGCGCGCTCCCCGGGCGAACGCGTACGCCGTAGATGCGTTCGACCACGTCGAAGAGCCCGGCCAGCACGCGATCCTCCGGGAAGTACTGCTTCACTTCCTGCTCGGAGAACGCGAAGCGGCGTGCCTTGAGCTTCTCGGCGACGTAGGGCAGGTCCGATGCGGCGACGTCGCCGATGTGAAGCGCATCGCGCGCGAACGCGCGAAGCTCGTCGTATTCGCGCACGGCGAAAGGACGCGCGCGCCACGCCAGGTCGCGCAGGAACGCGAGCACGTCGCCCGGCGTGCCGGCCATCTTCGACACGAGCGAAAGCTCGGCGAAGTCGGCATAGCCGAGGAGGCACGCCTCCTCGTGTCGCAACGCGAGAATGCGCAAAATGATTTCGCTGTTGTCCCACTTGGGCGACGCGCCGAGATCCGACGCGAGCGTGACCGACGCGCGATGCATCGTCGCGCGGAGCGACCGGTCCTCCGCGTATTGCATCACCGGCACGTAGCACGGCGCGCGAAGCGTCAGCCGGTAGCCGGCGCTGCCGTCTGCTTCGGAGGCGTTCCTCGCCGCGTCGATCACATCGGCGGGAACGCCGGCAAGCGCGGTTGGCGAATCGACGTGAAGCGCCCACGCGTTCTCGCTGTCGAGCACATTGTCGTCGAATTTCGACGACAATGTCGCAAGCGACTCCTGCACGTTCCTGAATCGCGCCTTGTCGGTGTCGGCGAGCTCGACACCTCCAAGACGAAAGTCGCGTAACGCGTTCTCGACGACCTTGCATTGCGCAGCGTCGAGCTTCGCGAATTCGGGCGCATCGGCGAGGGAGCGGTAGCGCGCGAACCAGCGTGCATCCTGCGCGACGTCGGCGTAGAACGCCGCGACCTTCGGAAGCGCCGCGTTGAACGCGTCGCGGATCGCGGGCGTGTTGACGACGGCGTTCAGATGCTTGACGACGCCCCATGCACGATCGAGATGATCGAACGCGGTTTCCGTGGTCGCGACGACGTTTGCCCACGTCGGCGCTCGCGCATTCGCCGAGACGCGATCGACCGACTCGCGTGCGGCGGCAATCAGCGTGTCGATCGCAGGCTCGACGTGCTCGGGGCGCACGAGGTCGAATCTCGGCAGGCCGGAGAAGTCGAGCAGCGGATTGGGCGTCTCGGTCATGGGACGGCTTCACGCCGGAGCGCCGCATCGAGCGCGGCGAGATCCGCCGGCGTGCCGATGTTCGCCCAATCGCCGTCGTAGCGTTCGCCCGACACGATGCCGCGCGCGATCCACTCGCGGTAAAGCGGAAGCATTTTGAGCGGGACGCCGCGGGGAAGTTCGCGGAACAGCGCCGTATCGTAGACGCCAATATTGCCGAACGTCAGGCGCGCGTCGCCATGATCGACGATGCGATCGCCGTCGAGCACGAAATCGCCGGCAGCGTGGTAGGGCGGATTCGACACCATGACGAGATGCACGCGCCGCGGATCGGATGCATCGCGCATCGATTCGATGCGCCCGAGAAGCGACGCGTAGTCGAAGCGCGTGTGGATGTCGCCCGAGACGATGAGCGCGGGCCCAGGGGCGAGCAGATCGATCGCGGTGGCCACGCCGCCCGCGGTTTCGAGCGGCTCGGGTTCGCGCGACCACGCGATGCGCACGCCGAGCGATGCGCCGTCGTCGAGCATCTCGATGAACGCTTTCGCGCCCTGCGCGACGTTGATGACGATGTCGCGAAATCCTGCGCGCGCGAGCGCGTCGATCTGCCAGACCACGAGCGGCTTGCCGCCTGCGCGGAGCAGGGGCTTCGGCGTCGTATCCGACAGCGGACGCATGCGTTCGCCGCGGCCCGCGGCGAGGATCATCGCGTGGGC
>Ga0070731_10001156_pt1 | contig 28720 bp, 17 predicted proteins | sample Coa_R1_2_FD_66448 | JGI IMG/M metagenome (GOLD analysis project Ga0070731, IMG submission 66448) | Surface soil microbial communities from Centralia Pennsylvania, which are recovering from an underground coalmine fire - Coalmine... | ecosystem: Environmental > Terrestrial > Soil > Unclassified ... | reverse complement strand
CAGCGGGAACAGTGGTTTCGAACCTATCAGTTTGATCAGCAAAGTGTCGACGGTTGAGGGGCGGCCAGCGGTGAAGCTTTCGGATAACTCGGCGAAAGCGCTGGGCCCTCCTGCGGAAATCGATCGCTATCGCCGAGTCTTCGGGTCGGTGGGCGTTCACACGGCTCCTGTAATTGCGTAAGTCGTTTATTTGCAGGCGTGTAGATATATTCCACCTTCGTGCCATCCGGTGGCACGCACGGGCCATTCACGAGTTTGAAGTCGTGACGTAGTCTTGTTTTCGAGCAGCACTTGGGGGAGGGCTGATCAACATACGTCCCAAGACTCAAATCGAGTCTGGGGCGTTTTGTTTTGCGCGGTAATTTTCAATTTCTTTGACTCTCGCTGCTATGTCCCCGCCACGTAAGTCATCCCTTCCGCTCGAACGTTATAATCGCTGTTTCTATGCGACTTCAGTTTCTGCGCTGGATGTTTTGCCTCTTGATGGGATGGTGGTCGGTCGCAATGGTCGTCGCCCAGGCTCATCCTGCGAAACCTTCAGGCGTTTCCGCCACGCGGAAAGCCACACAATCTTCCGCTCCACCGGCGATCCCGCAGTTTGAAGATGTTGCTCAGAAAGCTGGTCTCACAGTCGCTCATATTTCTTCTCCAGACAAAAAATACATCGTGGAATCGATGAGCGGTGGCGTAGGCCTGATCGATTGCGATAACGACGGCAAACTCGACATCATCACGGTGAACGGATCGACGGTGCAGCGATATCGAGCCGGAGGCGACCTGATGATTACGCTTTATCATCAGGATTCTGATTCAACTGCCGACAATCTCAGGTTCACCGACATCACAAAATCGGCGGGGCTGACGCGCAAAGGTTGGGGCATGGGCATCGCCGTCGCAGATTACGATAACGACGGTCTGCAGGATATTTACGTGACCGGATTTGGCGGCAACGCCCTCTATCACAATTTGGGCAACTGCAAGTTTGAGGACGTGACCGAAAAAGCCGGCGTCGGCGTGGGCGGATTCAGCACGGGAGCGGCGTGGGCTGATTATGACCGGGACGGGCGCGTCGATCTCTTCGTGTCGCGCTATGTTCACGTGGATATTAACAACCTTCCGGAATTCGGCAACGATCCTCGATTCTGCCGCTTCAAGGGCGTGCTGGTGCAGTGTGGCCCGTGGGGCATGCCTGGCGAATCGGATTTGCTTTTTCATAATAAGGGCGATGGCACGTTCGAGGAGGTTTCAAAGAAAGCCGGCGTCGACGATCCGCATCATTACTACGGACTGGGCGCAACATGGGGCGATTATGACAACGATGGCTGGCCTGATTTGTATGTAGCCAACGATGCCGGGCCAAATTTTCTGTATCACAACAAGCATGATGGAACGTTTGAGGATGTCGGGTTGCTTTCGGGGGTCGCGCTAAGCGGTGATGGGCTGGAACAGGGCTCGATGGGTGTCGACTGGGGCGACTATCTGCACGAAGGCCGATTGTCGATGGTGGTGACGAACTTTGTTGAGCAGGGAACGACGCTGTATCACAATCTCGACAAAGAGAATTTTGCTGACGTGAGCGTGCGCGCGAAGCTGATGAAACCGACATATCCTTATGTGAGTTGGGGAACGGCGTTTTTCGATATGGATAACGCTGGCTGGCCCGATTTATTTGTCGCCAATGGCCATGTGTACCCGCAGGTGGATACCATTCCCGGCGGCACACCTTACCGCCAACCCATGCTGCTCTTTCGTAATCATCGCGATGGGACTTTTGATGATGTTTCGGAGGCCCTGGCCAGCATGCCTCCACAGTCGAGGCGGGGCGCGGCTTTCGGCGATATCAACAATGATGGGAATGTAGATATCGTCGTGCTCAACGTGGGCGAGCCGCCGTCGTTATTGATCAATCGCACCCAGAGCAGCAATCATCGTGTGTTGTTCAAGCTGGTTGGAACGAAGAGCAATAGGGCGGCAATCGGAGCGCGCGTAACGGTCAAGACAGGTTCGCTCGTGCAGCTCGATGAAGTTCGCGGTGGGGCAAGTTATCTTTCGCAGAACGATTTGCGGCTGCATTTTGGATTAGGCGATCGCGAAAAGATGAATGAAGTTGACATTCGCTGGCCTAATGGCGAGACGGAGGTTTTGCGCGACGTGCCGGCGGATTTTATTTACACCGTCGTCGAGGGCTCTGGGATTCAAAAAAATGTCGGGCTTCCGAAGTTGGAGTTGCCCTGAAATTGCAATATCGGAAAATAATCCCGAAGTGACCCATCGAAAAGGGCAGCCCCCAAGAGTCGCATTACGGCACTCTTGAATCATCCTCCATTTGCCGGTTCATGGTTCGACGTGACCGGGCGACTACGTTCAATCTGAATCGGCACGCCCTATATTCGACCCAGCGCTCTTTATGCAATCCCCAACTGCTTCTGTATCTGCTCCAGCGAAACTCCTTTCGTCTCTGGAACCATCGTCTTCACCCAAATCAGTTGCAGAACCATCATGCCGGTAAAGAACGAGAAAACGTAGCCGGGCGGGAAGGCGGTGACCATCTTCGGGAAAAAAGTTGTAAGCAGGGCAGCGAAGATCCAGTGAGTGAAGCTGCCGAGCGCCTGGCCTTCGGCGCGATGACGGTTGGGGAATATCTCGGAGATGAAAACCCAGATCACCGCTCCCTGACCGATTGCGTGGGCGGCGATAAATCCGAAGATGCACACCGGAACGATTGAGAAATGGTTTGTAAAGAAGGCCCAGGCTGCCAGGCCTAGCGATGTGATATAGCCGAACGATCCAATATATAAAAGCGTGCGCCTTCCTAGCCGGTCGATCAGCCAGAGGCCGATAAACGTGAAAACCAGATTGGTAATGCCAATACCGATGGATTGCAACAGCGCGGCCTTTGCAGCGAGGCCGGTAAGTTCAAAAATGCGCGGAGCGAAGTAGAGAATCGCGTTGATGCCGGACATCTGATTGAAGAAGGCAATCAGGATGGCCAGCAGAATTGGTTTACGGAGGCGCACCGTCCAGAAATGTCCGGAGGAGGATTTCTGTTCCGAGGCCGCCGCAGCCGTAATCTCTGCGGCCTCGGCGGCGATCTGTGCTTTCGGAGCCTCCGGCTCGATGCGTTGCAGTACGTTCAGAGCAGCCTCGCGGTCCCCCTTCCGGCTCAGCAACCAGCGCGGGCTTTCGGGCAGGCCGAAGCAGAGAAGAGTGTAAAACAGTGAGGGGAACGCGGCTACGCCCAGCATCCAGCGCCAGGCATTCGCGCCGACGCCAGCGAGCAGGGCATTCGAGACAAAAGCCATCAGGATGCCGAAAACAATGTTGAACTGAAACATTCCCGCCAGCCGTCCGCGTTGTTTTGGCGGCGCGATCTCCGAGATGTACATGGGGGCAACGACGGTTGAGATTCCGATGCCCAACCCACCGATTACGCGGGCGGCGATGAACAGGGAGACGTTGGTGGCCAAGGCGGAGCCGACCGCGCCCAGGAAATAAAGGATCCCAATCCAAAGCAGCGTAGCTTTGCGTCCGAAGCGGTCAGCCGGCCAGCCTCCAAGCAGCGACCCAACTACGGTGCCATAGAGGGCGGATGCCATCGCAATTCCGTGCAGGCCGGGGCTCAATCCCCAAAGCGTCTGTATGGTCTTCTCAGCGCCGGAAATGACGACCGTGTCAAAACCGAAAAGAAATCCGGCGAGGGCCGATGTCAGTGACCAGAAGAGGATGCGACGGTTCATAGTGGCGAGAGGCGGAGCTTACCACAGAATCGGGTGCGGGGGCTAAAGTCCGCTTCATTGTCGATCTTTACGCGGCGCTCAAAGCCATTCTCATTTCCATGGCCACAGGCGCCACGTGGAATCCTGTCGCATTACGTGATGAACTGCTTTGGAAGGACTTGTTCTTTATTGTCGAGTCAGGGGATATTCCTTTTCGCGCCAATCCCGAATGCCTCCATCCATCGAGATCACATTTGTGTAGCCCATCTTCTGAAGATTATCGGCCGCCAGTGCGGAGCGGAATCCCCCGCCGCAGTACAGTACGATCTCGGTATTGAGGTCGGGCACGCGCGCTTCGATATCCCGCTCGATAATGCCCTTACCCAGGTGGATCGCTCCGGGTAAATGATCCTTGGCGAATTCACTCTCTTCGCGTACATCGATCAGAATGAATTTGTCGCCACGGTCGATCTTCTTTTTCACTTCCTGGACATCGGTTTCGCGTACGCGAGTTTTCGCCTCGTCCACAATTTTCAGAAAGCGCGGCGGATGTTGATGAGCCATATTGTCTCCTTATCCTAAGTCTTGCGATAGATATCGTAGCAAGCGCTCGCTCGATCGTGCATTGCGACCGATTTTCGGCCTTGCCGTTGCGGCTTCAGAAGGAAGATCAGGTAGCATGATTCGGTGCTGCCGAAAACTCGCAAGGTTGGCCTGGCGCGCGCCTTATCGAAGCTTGGATACTGTTCGCGATCGCATGCGGCAGAGTTGATACGAGCTGGCCGTGTCAGCCTAGATGGAAGGATCAGCCGCAATCCAGAGACTCCAGTTCACGTTTGGAGTCAGATTGAGGTCGACGGCAAGATATTCGAGGCGAGCGATAAAATCTACATCGTGCTAAACAAGCCTCGCGGCGTAGTGACGACAGCGTCAGATGAAAGGGGCCGCGAAACGGTGTACACGATTCTGGATAAGTATTCTGCCACGGAAGGCAATTTGCGAAAGGTAGCGCGACCCTGACTGGCTCCGGTTGGCCGTCTCGATAAGGCAAGTGAAGGCTTGCTGTTGCTGACCAATGACTCTGAGTGGGGCGCTCGAGTCGCGGCTCCCGAAACCCATTTGGATAAAACTTATCACGTACAAATCGGAACCCCGCCCGACGAAATTTTCATGCAGGCTTTGCTTCGGGGCGTAAAGACAAAAGATGGAGTCGCGCTACGAGCGAAGCATGTAACAATCCTGCGAGCTGGAGACAAAAACTGTTGGCTCGCGATTGTGCTGGACGAGGGGAAGAATCGCCACATCAGACGCATGATGGATGCGATGGGAATAGAAATATTGCGCCTGATGCGCGTCGCCATCGGACCTCTGAAACTGGGCGATCTCAAGAAAGGAGAACACCGCTCCCTCACAGATGAAGAGAAGCGCATGCTGGATCGCGCAATGCGGGAAAAGAATTCATGACCGCCATTAACTTTCTCCCGGCGGCCAGAATGGCCGAGCAGATCCGCGCGGGGGAAATCTCTCCGGTCGAAGTCGTCAACGCACACCTGGCGCAGATCGAGAGAGTGAATTTAAAACTCAACGCCTTCGTGCAGGTTGACTCAGACGGAGCCCGAAAAACCGCTCGTGAAGCCGAGATTAAGGTGATGCGAAAGCAGCTACTGGGTCCGCTGCACGGTATCCCGGTCAGCATAAAAAGTTCGATTAGTGTGGCGGGAATGGGTTGTGAGGCTGGCACGCGGTTGAGAGCGGGATTTGTCGCGGAGGAAGATGCTCCGCTGGTGATGCGACTTAAAAATGCCGGAGCGATTGTTGTGGGTACAACCAATGCCCCCGAGCTTCTGATGGCGTGGGAAACTGAGAATCTTCTTTATGGCCGCACGAATAGCCCGTGGGATCTCGATCGCACTCCTGGAGGTTCGAGCGGAGGAGAAGCGGCGGCAATTGCGGCGGGCATGTCTGCGGGTGGAGTGGGCAGCGATGGAGGAGGCTCGATTCGCGTGCCTGCCCACTTCTGCGGAATTTGCGGTCTAAAACCGACTCCCGGACGAATTCCGTCAACCGGGCACTTTCCGGTCTCGTGCGGGCCGTTTGCTTTGGTCGGGGTCGTCGGCCCTATGGCGCGCACCGTCGGCGACCTAAAGATTCTCTTCGAGGTCATGCAAGGGTCTGATGTGGGAGACACTTGTGCGGCGCCGGTCCCGGTACTCTGGCCGGCGGTCGATGAAGCGAGAAAACTGAAAGTGGGATATTTCGATAACGATGGCCGCACGCCGGTCACACCAGATATCCTCGCCGCCGTGCGCGCTGCTGCGCAAGCCTTGCGCGATGAGGGATTCGAAGTCGAATGCTTCCGGCCAGAAGGACTTGAAGAAGCGCGGGAACTCTGGCGCAAATATTTCGTGGTGGCTGGAGGAATGCTACTGCGGCCGCTGTTTAAAGGCCGCGAGTCTGAGATGAGTCCAATTCTGAGGGAATTCCTGCAATGGTCTGCCGCCGAATCTACGTTGAATGCTGAATCGCTATTAGACGCGTGGATGCGGCGCGATCTGCTCCGCGCACGATTCTTCGCTCAGATGCAGAAATACCCGCTTCTTCTGTGTCCCGCGGCGGCGATTCCGGCTTTCCGGCATGGCGAACGCCACTGGGCGGTCGAAGGCAAAACGGTTGAATATCTCGATGCGTGGAGCTATACGGAATTCTTCAGCCTGTTAGGCAATCCTGCTGTAGTAGTCCCTGTCGGGCGCTCGCTGGAAGGGCTGCCGATTGGGGTGCAGATCGTTGGCCTGCCGTGGCAAGAGGAGCGAGTGCTTGCTGTGGCTGCTCTTTTGGAGCGACAGTGTGGATCGTGGCAAAAACCGCCTATCAGCTGAGGTGCTCTTGCCAGGCGATAGTTGTTTTATGTTATTTCCTGATGGAGGGCATGTAAGTAACTTAGGTCGCACGCGATTTCCGTTACTGTGGGGCGGAATCGGAAAACAATTTTTTTCCTTTTCTGATGCGACAAAACTCACCTTCCGTAGTTTTGGTTCAGCGGATGCTGTTCTGGCTGATCATCTTCCTCGTCGTTTCCGCGGGATACCTCTACGCATTTCCGCAGCCGACAATTTTCTACGCGGCTGTGGTGCTGCTGCACGCACTCGGTGGAGTTATCGCCACGCTTCTGTTGATTCCCGCCGTCCTGCGCCGTCTTCGAAGCGGAACGTTGCCACAACGAGTTGGTTGGTTGCTGATTGCGGCTGGCGCTCTTCTCGGAATCCTTCTGATCAAGACCGGCACTGCGCGGGCCGATTGGAAATACCTCTATGTTCACATCGGCATGTCCCTGCTGGGTGTTGGGTTGCTGTTGGCGGAGAAGTTCGGGCAAAACAGGGCACTGGCTTGGAGCCATTTTGCTTTCACGCTCGCTGCGACGCTCTGTGTGCTTGCAATGGCCGCCGTCGCTTATGGCGCGCACTACGTGCGCCAAAGCTGGCAGGCTGGCGCGCGCATCCAAAATCCGGCCATGCCTCCTGCGAGCATGAATGGTGAAGGTGATGGACCCGAGGGATCGTTCTTTCCGAGCTCCGCGCAGGTTTATGGCAGGCAGAAAATTCCAAGCAAATTTTTCATGGAGTCAGACTCCTGCAAGCGCTGTCATGAAGATATTTACAATCAGTGGTTCAGTTCGGCACACCATTTTTCCTCCTTCAACAATCAGTGGTATCGCAAGGCCATCGAGTACATGCAGGATACCGTCGGGACCAAGCCTTCGAAATGGTGCGGCGGATGCCACGATCCGGCCGTGCTTTACAGCGGCTTGATGGATACCCCGATCAAACAGATCGTGCACCGTCCTGAATCACAAGCCGGGCTCGGCTGCATGATGTGCCATTCAATTGCGGCAGTGAAGAGCACGATGGGGCAGGGCGATTTTTATCTGGAGTATCCCAAGCTGCATGAGTTGGCCGCTAGTCAGAACCCGGTCGCCCGCGCCCTGCACGATTTTGTGATCCGGCTGAATCCCGAGCCTCATCGTCGCGTCTTCCTGAAGCCTTTCATGCGCACCCAGACGGCCGAATTTTGCTCGACCTGCCACAAAGTGCATCTCGATGTTCCGGTGAATGGTTATCGGTGGTTTCGCGGCTTCAATGAGTACGACAACTGGCAGGCCAGCGGAGTATCAGGCCAGGGCGCGAGGTCGTTTTACTATCCGCCGAAACCGCAGCAGTGCGCCGATTGTCACATGCCGGTCGAAATGTCAAAAGACGCGGGCAATGTCAATGGTTTCGTTCATTCGCATCGTTTCCTGGCAGCGAATACCGCGGTGCCAGCGGCGAACGAAGACGAGACGCAGTTGAAGTTGACCGAAGGATTCTTGAAGAGCGGAGCGCTGACGGTCGACATCTTTGCAGTATCTCCCGCACAAGAGCCGCTGAAATCGGATGCCGGCAATTCATCGGAGTTGAATACAACGTTCGCCGTCGGCGAAGAAGCGGAGACGAAGATTACTCCCGAGAGTGGCGGGAAAATTGCATCGGTAACAGCTCCGTTAAATCGAGTGCATCCCGCCCTGCGCCGTGGAGATACCGTGCGTGTCGATGTAGTCGTACGCACGAAAAAGGTAGGGCACTTCTTTCCCGGAGGCACGGTCGATGCCTACGACACCTGGCTCGAACTAAAAGGGACCGACGACAAAGGACAGACCATCTTTTGGAGCGGAATGGTCGAGGATAACGGCAAAGGGCCAGTCGAAAGTGGCGCTCACTTTTACCGGTCGCTTCAGATCGACGGGCGCGGCAATCCGATTAATAAGAGAAACGCATGGGCGACGCGCGCGGTGGTCTACGTGCGGCTGATTCCTCCTGGCGCTGCCGACACTGTGCATTACCGCATGTTCATTCCTGAAAGCACTGGCAATAAAGTTACTCTGAACGCCCGCCTGTGCTATCGCAAGTTCTCATGGTGGAACACACAATTTGCTTTTGCTGGCGAAGCAGATGAAAAATCGGGACGCGACGTAGCCGCTGGGTACGACGATCGGCCATTTGTTTTCACTAGGTCCCTCATCGGAGTTTCGGCTAAAGAGGAGAAGATTCCCAATCTTCCCATCGTAACGGTGGCGGAGGACGACGTGACGCTGCCGGTGGTTTCGCACGAAGCATCGGCTGCCCCGCCGAAGACCATCGTACTGAAAGAAGAATGGCAGCGCTGGAACGATTACGGAATCGGATTGTTTCTGCAAGGGGATCTCAAGGGTGCGGCCGCCGCCTTCCAGAAAGTGACGGAAGCTGACCCGAACAATCCTGATGGCTGGGTGAACATTGGCCGCTGCGCGGTGCAGGAAGGCGATATGGAGCGTGCCCGCGCTGTACTGGAGAAGGCTCTGGCCTTGTCTCCAACGCTGGCACGCGCGAATTATTTTTATGCGCGCGTGCTCCGTGCAGACGGAAATTATGACGGTGCCACTGCGCGGTTGCGCATGGTCCTCGCGCAGTATCCGCGGGATCGGGTCGCCCTTAATGATCTCGGCAGAGTTCTGTTTTTGCAGCGCAAATATGTCGATGCAGTGAATACGCTGCAGTCGGTGCTGGCAATCGATCCGGAAGACCTGCAAGCACACTACAATCTGATGCTTTGCTACAACGGACTTGGTAACGAGAAACTTGCCCAAGAGCACGAAGCGCGGTATCTGCGGTTTAAGGCCGATGAGTCATCGCAGGCGCTCACGGGGCCTTATCGACAATCGCATCCGGAGGATAACAACGAAAGACAGGCGATTCACGAGCACGCCTCTGTGCCGTTGCCGGCAATTGCGTCGAAACGAGTGAAGATTGGGCAAAAATCTATTGTTGTCGCCGGAGCCTCAAAATAAATGAGAGGGAAGCTGATCACCACGCGAAATCAATGCGACATCATCCTAAGGTTTCTCTGTATCTTTGCGACTCCGGGGTTGATGGTTTTTCTGTCCGGAACAAACAGCTTCGCGCAGCAGGTCAGTTTTCGCGATATAACCGCACAAGCCGGAATTCATTTCACTCACAACAACGGAGCATTCGGAAAAAAATGGCTGCCCGAAACCATGGGACCCGGCTGCGCTTTCATCGACTACGACAATGACGGTTATCCCGACATTCTGCTGGTGAATGGCGACGATTTTCCGGGGCATCCGCACGGCGGAGCGACGACGCCCAAGCTCTACCACAATAATCGCAATGGTACTTTCACCGACGTCACGCGTCAGGCCGGGCTGGCTGTGCCGATGTTCGGTTTCGGGGTCGCCGTCGGTGATTACGATAACGATGGCTTCGACGATATTTTCATCACTGCTCTCGGACAGAGTCATTTGTTCCACAATAATGGCAACAGCACGTTTACTGAGGTGACGAAGTCTGCCGGGCTGTGGGGGCCGAACGAGTTTTCCACTAGCGCTGCGTGGGTCGATTACGACCGCGACGGTAAACTCGATCTCGTGGTCGCGAATTACGTGCGCTGGACCGAGCAGACTGACTTGTACTGCACGCTTGACGGTACCCATAAATCTTATTGCACGCCGGAATCGTATAAAGGGGCGTCCGTTCGGCTCTGGCACAATGTAGGTAACGGCAAGTTTGAAGACGCGACACAGAAAGCCGGATTAGGGGATCCGACTTCGAAAAGTTTGGGCGTCGCGATTCTCGATTACAACAGCGACGGCTGGCCCGACATTCTGATCGCCAATGACACTCAGCCCAACAAGCTTTACTTGAACAAGAAGGATGGAACGTTCGAAGAGCGTGGCGTCCCCTCCGGAATTGCCTTCAGCGAAGATGGTGTGGCGCGCGCTGGCATGGGCGTCGATGCGGCCGATTATGATCGCAGCGGGTACCCCAGTGTCATCATCAGCAACTTCGCCAATCAGATGGTCTCTCTGTATCACAATGAAGGCAAGCGCTTGTTCGTGGACGAAGCCCCGCAATCGGAAGTCGGACGTGCAACGCTAGTGACCCTCGGATTCGGCTGTTTCTTTTTCGATTACGACAATGACGGTTGGCCCGACATTTTTGTGGCCGATGGGCACATTGAGGATCAGATTGAGCGGGTACAGAAGCGAGTCAGCTATGCAGAGCCTCCCCATCTGTTTCGCAATTTAGGGGGAGGCAAGTTTCAGGAAGTGACGGGCCAAATGGGTAAGGCATTTGCGGCGCCGAGAGTGGCGCGGGGAGCGGCTTATGCTGACATCGATAACGACGGATTTCTCGATGTGCTAATAACAACCAATGCCGGACCCGCGGTTTTATTCCGCAATGAAGGCGGAGCGAACCATAGCCTGAGATTGAAACTCGTCGGCACGAAATCGAATCGTGATGGGATCGGAACGGTGGTTCGCGTCACTTCCGGAAGCGATAAGCAATCGAAAATGCTGCGCTCGGGATCGAGCTATCTTTCGCAAAGCGAACTGGTTCTGACATTTGGCCTCGGTGCACAAACGAAAGCTGACAGTATTGAAATTCAATGGCCCAGCGGACAAGTGGACACGCTTCTAAATGTGCGAAGTGGTCAGACGGTTACAGTGGAGGAAGGTAAAGGAGCGGTTGGTGCGCGCTCGTACAAACCTTCCTTGATGCGCGGAAACTGAAGATTCGCACCGAACTGCGCAACCCTCGGGCGGGAAATCCTGTGTGTTCTCCACAACCTCTGTGGTTAAATCGTTGATCAGATGAATCCCCGAATTTCAGTCGCGGTCGGCGGCATCGTTCTAGCCGCGTTCGGCCTTTTTGCGGGCGCTCCCCAGGTTCAGCCGAAGGCGATTTCGCCGGAGGCTGCGCGCCTCAACAATCTCGGCGCAGCCTACATGAACCAGCAGCTTTTTGAGAAGGCTCTCAAGTGCTTTCAGAAAGCCGATGAACTTGATCCAAAGTTGACGATCGCGCGGCTGAATGAAGGCATTGCCTACCTCAACTTGCAAAAAATTGACAAGGCAAAGTTTGCGCTTGAGGAGGCAGCAAAACAGGATCCCAAAAGTCCTTACGCATGGTACAACCTCGGCCTGCTCGCCAAAAATACGGGCGATGCGCAGGCGGCCATCGGCGATTTCAAGCGCGTCACCGAAATCGACCCAAATGATGCCGATACGTGGTATTTTCTCGGCGCGTCGTATGTGCAAGCCAGACAGTTTCCGCAGGCTATCGATGCCTTTCAACACGCGCTGAAAATCAATCCGCTGCACGCCTCCGGCGAATTCGGATTGTCCCGCGCCTACCAACAGTCGGGCGATATCGATCGCGCCCGCGAGAATCTGAAAAAGTTCCAATACATTACGCAAAACAAACTAGGCGCTCCCGTCAGCTTGGCCTATGGAGAGCAGGGCAAGTTCTCACGCGCGGTGGAGTCGCCGCAGGCGGTTCTGAAGCCGCCGCCGCAGATCAAGGTGCGGTTTGCGGATGTGACGGCTGAATCGGGGCTAACTTCTATGGTTGGTCCGGCCGAAGGTTTTGTGGATGCGGCGGGGCCGGGCGCTTGTTTTCTCGATTATGACAACGACGGCAAGATCGATCTTTTTCTTGCCGACAACGGGGCGCACGGCGGAATGTCGCTCTACCACAATTTGGGGAATGGCAAGTTCGAGGACGTAACGAAGAAGGCTGGAATCCCTGCGAATATTCATGCCACCGGTTGCACGGCCGGAGATTACGACAATGACGGCTGGCCCGATCTGGTGGTGAGCCGCAATGACGATGTTTTGTTGTTTCACAACGAGAAGAACGGCACCTTCCGAGAGGTGCATGATGAGGCGAATCTCTTCACTAATTCGGCGAACCTCGGCGTGACGTTCATCGATTACGATCACGACGGCGATCTCGATCTTGTCGTGACCCGGCACTACGACGCAGCGGGCGCAATGGATATGTTTCGCAACAACGGGGATGAAACATTTACCAACGTCAGTGAAGCGGTGGGACTGCCGGATGCTTACTCCACTGGTGGCATCAGCGTGGTGGGGAGCGACTACAACAACGACCGCGCGGTCGACATTGTCGTTCCCGACGCACCTAGCATTCTTGAGAACCCGCGAGAAGGCAAATTTATCCTACGAAAGCCCTGGGAGACTCCTGGCCCCCCGGGCGTGCGGGGTGTCGCTGTTCTGGATTTCGATCATGATGGTTGGATGGATCTCGCGTTTACTCCGATCGACTGGCAGGGCATGAGTCTCTGGCACAACAATCAGGGCAAGCATTTTGATCGTATTGCTATCCCCGCACCAACTTGGATTCGTGGTGGCTACGGTCTTGCCGCATTCGATTATGACAACGACGGCTGGGTCGATCTGGTCGCGGTCGGCGAGACGAAAGATGGTAAGGGCGAAATCCGCTTGTTCCGTAATCTCGGCCCCGAAGGATTCAAGGACGTCACCGCCGATGTTGGGCTCGACAAGATTCAACTCAAAGAGCCGCGCGCCATCATCACCGGCGATTATGATGGCGACGGCGCGACTGATCTGCTGATCACGCAGAATCACGGTCCGGCTGTGTTGCTGCGCAATGAAGGCGGCAATCAGAATCACTGGCTGCGGCTGTCGCTCAAGGGGCTGGCTGACAATAAGTCGGCGATCGGCACGAAAGTGGAAATCTTTGCCGGAGGCAACCGGCAGAAATTCGAGATTTACGGTTCAAACGGTTACCTGGGGCAGAATTCACCTTACCTCACCGTGGGCTTGGGCGATTCAAAAGAGGCTGACATCGTACGAATGTTGTGGCCAACGGGCGTTTTGCAGGACGAGATCAACGTTGCCGGCGATAGGCAACAGGACTTTGCGGAGATTGACCGTCGCGGCAGCTCGTGCCCGACATTATTTGTATGGAATGGTAAGCGGTACGAGTTTGTCGCAGACATGCTTGGTGCGGGAGTCGTCGGGCACTGGGTTGGGCCGGGACAACGCGACGTTCCGCGTCCCGTGGAATACATAAAACTTGATCGAAATGCGGTTCGCGAAAAGAATGGCAAGCTCAGCTTTCGCTTCATGGAGCCGCTGGAAGAAGCCGTTTACCTCGATCAGGTGCGATTGCTCGCGGTGGATCATCCAGCCGGCTTCGGTGTTTATCCCAATGAATATTTCGCGTCGAACCCTCCGTATCCGGAATTCAGAGTTGTGCTGAGCCGCGATGCCAAGTCGCCAGCTGGCGCTTGGGACGAACATGGGCACGACGTTTTGCCTTATTTGCTTGCGCATCGTTACTTTGGCGACTTTGGGTTAACGAAGTTTCAGGGATTTGCAAGGACTCATAGCCTGGTTCTCGATCTCGGTGCCCCTTATAACGGTGGGCCTTTGTGGCTATTGATGGATGGCGAAGTCGAATATTTTTCGGCGAACAGCATGTATGCCGCTTCGCAGGCCGGAGTGCAGGCGATCCCTCCTTATGTCGAGGCGCTCAATGCGACGGGAAATTGGAAGCGAGTGATCGATGATATTGGCTTCCCCGCTGGTGGCCGTCGAATTATGACTGCCGACCTGAGCGGCAAGCTGCCCAGAGGTACGCAAAAGATCCGCATCACTACTAATCTGCAGATTTATTGGGACAGCATTTTGGTTGACCGAACCGAACAGCCGGAAGTGGGGGAGACTCCTAACCCCCCTGGAAACGCGGGGCTTCGAAATGAAGCCGTCTCCGAACATAGCCTAAATGCTAGTGAGAGCTACCGTCTTACAGCGGTCCCGCTGGTGCAGGCAGATCTGGAGTTCCATGGATTTCCGTTGAAGGTCGAAGGCGTACCGCCAGGAAATGTGCGGTATGTTTACGAGAAGGCGAGCGCCACCGGACCGTACACGCGTCCTGCGGGAACCTACACACGCTACGGCGATGTGTTGCCTCTGCTAACCGCGCTGGATGATCAGTCGGTGGTGTTTGGTTCCGGCGATGAAGTGCGGCTGAACTTCGACCCCTCGCAGTTGCCTGCGCTGCCTCGCGGATGGGTGCGCGATTACTTTTTCGCGGCCAACGGATACGAGAAAGATATGGATTTCTACGCTGCCGAAGGCAATTTCGTTGCGCCACTCCCATTTCTCGGCATGGGAGACTACCCATATGCGCCCAAAAAAGCATTCCCCTTGGATGACATGCATGTGAATTATCTTCTGGAGTACAACACGCGGCACATGTCTGGGAACGAGCCGCGAGGTTATTGGTTCGACTACGCTCAGAAGTAGAGTATTTGCGAAATCGTTTTAATATTGACATTCCCGACCTCCGCATAATCCAATAAGCGGACTCATGGAAACCACCTCAGTTGCTGCACCTTCCGCTCCGCGGCTACGGCGGACTCTTACACTCTGGGATTTAATTCTCTATGGTGTGATCGTGATTCAACCGGTCGCACCCATGTCCGTCTTTGGCGTACTGAGCGACCGAGGGAGAGGACACGTCGTCACCACGATTCTGATCGCAATGGTCGCAATGTTATTTACGGCGTTCAGTTATGGCAAGATGGCGCGCGCTTATCCAAGCGCGGGTTCCGCTTTTACCTACGTCGGGCAGGAGATCAATCCGGCCCTCGGCTACGTGACCGGCTGGAGCATGGTCATGGATTACATGCTGAACCCGATGATTTGCATCATCTGGTGCAGCCAGATCTCGCGCGACTTTGCGCATGGGACACCGGTTCTGCAGAGCATTCCTTATTGGGTATGGGCGATTTTCTTTGCGGCTTTTTTTACGGCGCTCAATATTCAGGGAGTAAAAACCTCGGCTCGCGTAAACACGGGATTGGCGGCGGGGATGGGAGCGGTCATCGTTTTATTTTTCTTGGCTGCCGCGCACTATATTTTTGGACATCCGCACAACGATCCTAACTTTTTCAGCCGGCCGTTTTACGATCCCTTGCTCTGGAACACGAAAGCCGTGCTGGGAGGCACTTCGATCGCCGTGTTGACCTATATCGGGTTCGACGGTATTTCAACCCTCTCGGAAGAGGCCGAGGATCCGCGGCGAAATATTTTGCGTGCGACTGTGCTGACCTGCCTGGTGATCGGAATTCTTTCCGCCTTTGAAGTTTATGCTGCGCAGCTCATATGGCCAGCGACCGAAGCATTTCCAAACGTGGATACGGCTTTCACTTTCGTAGCGGGTAGAGCGTGGGCGCCGCTGTTCGGAATTCTAGGGTTTACTCTACTGGTGGCAAACTTCGGCTCAGGCATGGGCGCCCAATTGGGCGCGGCGCGATTGCTTTACGGAATGGGGCGCAGCAAGGCCTTGCCGCAAAGCTTCTTTGGAGCGCTTGATCCCAAAAAGCACGTGCCGCGGAACAACGTGATTTTTGTTGGCCTGATTGCGCTCATTGGAGCATTCATTATTAGTTACGGCCTGGGTGCCGAGATGTTGAATTTCGGCGCCCTCATCGCGTTTATGGGAGTGAACCTGGCGGCGTTTATCCGTTACTTCGTGCGCGACCCGAAAAAGACTGTCGGTAATTTCTTTTCGCCCCTCGCCGGATTTTTTATTTGCCTGTTGCTTTGGCTGAATTTGAGCCGTCCCGCGAAGATCGTGGGCGCGATCTGGATGGGGGTGGGAATCGCATTCGGTGCAGTCAAGACGCGAGGCTTTCGCGGCAATCTGATCGATTTCGAATTGCCGCCCGAAGAGTAGGCGCTGCCGCTTCTCGCGAGTTTCGCGGGCTCTATTCCACGTTCCAGCCGGTCACTTCGACCGCCGGGCTTGCTGTTCCCAGTTCAGCGGCGCGATACGTTGCCGTTATTTCGCGCTTCTCTCCCGGAAGAAGCGAGACGTAGTTGTCTTCCCAGATCACGGGAAGAATCTCTTCGCCACGGACCCCTTTGTTCACCTTCAGTCTCACGAAAAAGGCAAGACTCTTACCGGGATTTTCGACGGTGACACGAGTGACCGACTCTTTGCCCTTGCGCTCAGTGCGCTCACTAACCTTGAGTTTCACCTTTGGAAGTTGCGAGAGGGCGGTGTAGTCGGCGAAGGATTCTGTCGGGGTCATCCACCATGTGGACTTTGACCAATCGATCGTCTCCGGCTTGACCGAAAGCCAGTAAAAATTTGAGCCGATGAGCTTTCCGGAGGAGTCGGTGAGACGCAGAGCAAGGAAGTAAACGCTGCTCAGCCCCTCGACTTCCGGCAGCGTAAATATTCTGGTCGTGGAATCGGCGGGGGCGTCGACCGAATCCTCGTGCGAAAACTTTTCGCTCATGTCGAGGGCGTAAATCTTGGTGGACAGTTTCAATCCTTTCGCTTCTTCGTACTGGCTGCTTACCACCCAGACGGAATGATCGTCATACCCGTAGATCGGGTGCAGCGCTTCCATGGCCCGCTTGGCCCCGAAATAGCCGCCGCCGGGACGCAAATAGTAGTCGTAAAGGTGCCAGATCATCGAGGGCCAGGCGTTGTTGAGCATCCACTGAATGACCCCGGTGGCTTCATACTTGTTGCGGCTGTAGGCTTCATACATAGCCCGGACGCCTTCGTAGGTTTGCATCTGCGATTTGGCCGCGTAGTCTTCGACGCTGTCGGATTTGCCATAACGTTTTGATAGTGCATCGCTGAAGACCTGAATGGTTTTGAATTCTCCGCCGCCGGCGTGGTAGTTCCAGACATCGTCAATCGGCCAGAGATGGTCGTTCCCGACTATGGCGCGAATGCTTTCGATCGGTGGAACGGCTGGTCCCATGCTGGTTTCGGTGTTGAATCCGTAGGCTCCGCCACACCCTCCGGCGTTGCACTGCTTGCGATCCGGCTGGCCCTTTGGCGTATCTTCATCCCAGTATTCCGGCGCCACATATTCGTAGGGTCCGGTCATCTTGACACCACTATCGCCAGTTAGAGAAGTGGCCTTGCCGGTCGCGGACGAAACCACGGGATTCGGCCAGAGAAGCTGCTTTTCGACATCGAGATACATTTGCTCGACATCGGGTGGCGGAGGATTGTCACTGCCGTTCAACCACATTACCAGGCTAGGATGGCTGCGCAGCCGATAAATTTGGTCGCGCAACGATTGCTTGGCGATTTCATAGTCTTGCGGTTTCCAGCGGGGCCATCGCTCCCAGAAATCGCAGCAACACCAACCCGCCATGACGAGAATTCCTTCGTGATCGGCAAGATCGAAGAACTCTTGTGTTTCGAGCTTTCCTTCGAGGCGCACAGTATTTAGACCCATGTCGCGCACGTAGCGGAATTCGTCATGCAGGCGTTGCGAATTTTCGCGAAGCATCATGTCGGGAGTCCAGCCGCCGCCACGAATCAAAATGTTCTTGCCATTGATATGGAAGGCTCGTCCGCCAACTGAGTTGAGATCGGAAGTGATTTCGCGAATGCCGAACTCAGAGTGCGATTCGTCGCTGACCGCACCGTCAACTTCGAAGGTCATGGTGAGCGGGTAGAGATTGGGTTTGCCCATTTGCGCCGGCCACCAGAGCCGTGGGTTTGCAAACACGAGTTGCGGAAATTGAGCAGGTGTGAATGTGGCGTCTTCCGATTGATGGGGGGGAATTTCGACGTTTTGTTCGAACGTTATGTTTTCGATCTGGCCTTTGAGCCGTCCCTTCACAGCATGGTCAGTCCCGTTTTTCAACTGGGCCGTTACCGTGAGTTGTGCGGAATCTGCGGCCGGGAGGTTCAGCTTCGACACCACCGTCGGATACCGCAGTGCAACCGGCCCGCTGGCCGTTAGATAGACTTCGCGCCACAGTCCCATGTTCTTATCAGGAGGCGCAGGGTTCCAATCGACGAAGGTGATGGCAAGATCGTTTTCCGTAGGAGTGAAAACCTGTACGGCAAGCACATTTTCGGCTCCGGGCTTTATGGCATCCGTAACATCCAACTCATAGGTGCGCCAGGCGCCTGCGATCTGATCGGAGTTCGCGATCTGCTTGCCATTGAGCCACACATTGGCGCGGTAATTGATTCCTTTGAAATTCAGCCAGACAGTCTTACCCTTGTACGATTCCGGCGTCCTGAACTGTTTGCGATACCACCATGAAACCGCGAAGGGACTATCGGATTGCATAGCGACGTTGGAAAAGTTTCCGCCGATGGGATAAGTCATGCCGGGGAACTCGCGCAGGTTCATAGCAAAAAACGGGTCAGGGAAAGTTCTGTCCTTGATCAATGCTGCGACCACGGTCGCTGGGACGGTGGCGTTGTGCCAACCTTTTGGAGAGAAGCCGAGCGCCGAGATCGTCGCTCCGTTCGCGTCAACTTTCGCGGAGGATTGCAGACTCCATGAGTCGCGGAGGACGAGTTTATCCGCGGCGGAATTTCGCTGGTCCGTTGAGATGCCGTTTGCTGCGAACAGCAAGTGCAAGCCAAAAAACAGAAAAGCGAACAAACGCACGAACTGAGACCTCAGAAGGTACGACGCCATTTTAGAAGTCATTGTCCTCCGACCAACAACGATGCTCAGAATTGAACCGGTGAAACCGGCTGGCTTAAGGGCACTAGATGGATAACACGTCTATTAACACGTTTCAATAGCCGAATTGTCAGATGACTTGGGAGCCCGCATAGTCGGCGCTTGCGCCCTCATCTGCTGCAATCCGTTAGTTTATAATGATTGATTCCACCGTATATTCCCTGGAGTGACAATTAGGATGATTCGATTTTTGCAGACTGAAGGACCCATCAAGAAAGTCGTTCTCAGCGGCTTGCTGCTGCTGATTTGCGCCGCCATGGTGATTGCATTCGTTCCCGGCGGCCTGGGTGGTGACTTGACCGGCACGCCCGGCAAAGGCGTAGTGGCCAAAGTGAGCGGCGAGGATGTGACCGTGCAGCAGGTTCGGGACACTGCGCGGCAGATGCTGCAGCAGCAGGGTTCGCAACTCGGTGCGAATGCGTCGATATTGCTCCCTTTCTTCGCGCAGCGGGCCGCCGACCAACTGATTGACCGCCAAGCTCTGCTTTCCCAAGCCCAACATCTCGGATTTAAAGCTACGCCCCAGGAGGTTCGGGACGAACTGCAACACGGCCGCTATGCGGAGTACTTTTTCCCCGGCGGAAATTTCATCGGTCAGACCGAATACGAGAACATGCTGCAGCGTGCCAACCTCACTCCCGCCATGTTCGAAGACAATGTGGCGAAAGAAATCATGATCAGCAAACTGCAGGCGCTGATCACGGGCACTGCCTCTGTCAGCGATTCGGAGATTCGAAAGGAATTTGATAAGCAGAATACTAAGGTCAAGTTCGAATATGCCGTTTTGAAGCAGGATGAGATCAAGAAAGGCCTGCATCCCACGACTGAAGAACTGAAAGCTTTTTACGATAGTCACCAAAAACAATACGCGAATTCCATTCCCGAAAAGCGCAAAGTTAAGTATGTGGTGATCGATACCGCGAAGGTTGCCGGCAGCGTGCCGGTGACACACGACGAACTGCAGGCGTATTACGATCAGCATCGAGATCAATACCGCACGCCCGAGCAAGTAAAAGTCAGCCATATTCTGATCAAGACGCCGCTTCCTGGACCTGACGGCAAAGTTGATGAGAAGGGCGTAGCCGAAGCTCAGAGGCGCGCAGAAGATTTACTCAAACAGCTGAAGCAAGGGGCGAAGTTCGAGGATCTGGCGAAAAAGTATTCCGAAGATCCAGGCAGCGCCAAAGAAGGTGGATCGCTAGGTTGGATTGGACGGGGGCGGACGGTTCCGGAGTTCGAGAAGGCGGCCTTCTCACTGCCGAAAGGACAGATCAGCGATCTGGTGAAGAGCAGCTACGGTTTCCACATCATTCGCGTCGATGACAAGCAGGATGCGCACATGAAGACGCTGGACGAAGTGCAAAGCGAAATCGAGCCGATCCTGAAGCAGCAGAAAGCCCAACAGATAGCTCAGAAGCAAGCTGAGGATATTCTGCAGCAGGCTCAAAAACAGGGTCTGGATGCGGCCGCAGCAGCAAAAGGAGTGCCGATTGCAACTTCGGATTTCTTCAGCCGCAAGGATGTGGTGCCGGGACTAGGTCCAGCGCCGCAATTTATGGATGCGGTGTTTGCCGCCGCGGAAAAGTCCCCGCCGGAAATGGCTTCCACTTCGCAAGGATTCGCGGTATTCCAGTTGCAGGCGGTAAAGCCGCAATCGACACCGACGTTTGAAGAGATTCGTACCAAGGTCGAAGACCAGTTTAAGAATGAGCGTTCAAGCGTCTTGCTGTCGCAGAAGACGCAGGAACTATCGGATCGCGCTAAAGCGGAACATGATCTGAAGAAAGCGGCAAAGGAACTGGGCGCCGAAGTTAAGACAAGCGATTTCGTCCTGCCCGACGGTCAAGTTCCGGATATTGGCTCAATGAGCGGACAGGCTGCCGTAGCTTTTAACATGAAACCGGGCGATATCAGCAGTCCGATCAATAGCGGCAGCAACGGCGTAGTGATCTCTATGCTCGACGTGCAGGCCCCCTCCGAGGCCGATTTCGCCGCCAAGCGTGACCAGATTCGGGATCAGCTGTTGCAGGGCAAAGAACAACAGCTGTTTGAATTATTCATGGCAGGTCTCCGCGATCAGATGGAGAAAGCAGGCAAGATCAAGATCAACCAGGAAGAATTGAAGACGCTGACTCATCCGGAAAGTGAGCCGGGAATGTAGGCGGCTGTAGATACTCATAGCCCTATAAGCGCTTCCGAAAACCAGAAACCAACCCAGCATTTCAAGGTGCTTTCCGAGTTGCATGGCTTTTCCCCGTGCCGCAGGCATTTTGTTACACCCCACGTCGTTACCATCCCGCGGCGGCATCGGTGATTTGGGATCGGCGGCTTATTCGTTTGTCGATTCTCTGGCCGCCTCACGCCTCGGACTATGGCAGGTTTTACCCTTAGGTCCGCTGGGATACGGCAATTCTCCTTACTCATCGATCTCTGCATTCGCGGGGAATCCATTGCTCATCAGTTTGGAGCGCCTGTCGGATCACCGTTGGATAGATCCGGGGAAACTCGCCAACCTTCCATCGGATTGCGAGGGTGTCGAGTACGACAAAGTTTTTGCCGCGAAAATGCCACTCTTGTTCGAGGCCGGGCGCGTGTTTATCAATTCTTGTTCAGGCGCGGCGGGGGAGCGGTTCGATCGTTTCTGCAGGGACAATGCGTGGTGGCTCGACGATTTCGTTTTATTTGACGCGCTGCGCGCTCAACACAAACTGGCAAGTTGGAACACCTGGCCGGATGCGCTCGCCCGCCGCGAGCCGAACGCGATCGAGAAGGCGCGCAAGGATCTGGCCGTCGATCTCAAGATACGCAGTGCCTTACAGTTCGCCTTCTACGAGCAGTGGAGCGCGTTGCGTAGATATTGCTCCGAGCGCGCGATTCGCATTGTGGGAGATGTCGCAATCTTTGTTAATTATGATAGTGCCGATGTTTGGACGCATCCCGAGCTGTTTCGACTGAATGACAAACTCGAGCCCGACGTCGTATCTGGCGTCCCTCCAGATTTTTTCAGCACGACCGGGCAGCGCTGGGGAAACCCGCTTTACCGGTGGGACGTGATGAAGAGCCGCGGCTACGAATGGTGGATTCGACGCCTGCGCTGGGCTACTCAAAACTGTGACTACATAAGGCTCGATCACTTTCGGGGGTTCGAGCAATTCTGGGAGATTCCGGCCAGCGATCCGACAGCGATGAATGGCCGCTGGGTCGATGGGCCTCGAGACGAACTATTTCTGAAACTCGCCGAGGTCCTTGGTGGACTGCCTTTTTTCGCTGAAGATCTGGGATACATTACTCCGGAAGTTCATGCGTTGCGCGAGAGATTGAAAATTCCGGGGATGGCGGTCATGCAATTTGGCTTTAGCGACGAAGGTGCGCACATGTATTTGCCGCATCGGGCCGCGGGAAAGGTTATCTACACGGGGACGCACGACAACGACACGACCTTGGGGTGGTATCGTTCAGGCGCGAGTGAGCATGAACGGCGCAATGCCGAGGCTTATCTCGGCCGCTGCGACGATGGCATTCATTGGGCGTTCATTCGCGCGGCTTTGGGTTCAGTCGCCGAATTCGCGCTGATTCCGTTCCAGGACGTCCTGGGCCTCGGGAGTGAGGCGCGCATGAACACTCCCAGCCAGGACAGTGGAAACTGGAGATGGCGTCTCTTATCGGGACAGTTCAACGGTGAAGTCACATCCAAACTGGCCCGGCTTTCCGATATAACCGATCGCCTGCCGAAGCCGTTTCCTCCTCTTGCAGGTGAAAACTTCGTAGCCTGAAAACAATTGCTCCCGAATTGTGAAAATACTGTAAACGCAACTCACTCTTTGCTCCTTCCTGCGAATCGTGTATAGGGGTTACGGGGGCTTTATTGTGGCGAGCGCACCTATCATCGAAGGCCGGGCGATTGAGAAGTCTTACCCACAGCCGGACGGCACGCGCGTACCGGTTGTCGGATTGATGGATTTCTCCATCGAGCCGGGGAAGATAATAGCTCTGCTTGGCGCTTCGGGTTGCGGCAAATCGACGTTGTTGCGCATCTTGAGCGGTTTAGCCCAGCCTTCGTCGGGGGCTCTGTTCTGGCACGGCAAGCCCCTGAACGGGCAAATGCCGAACGTCGCGATCGTATTTCAGAGTTTTGCTCTGTTTCCGTGGCTTACTGTGCTTGAGAACGTTGAAGCCCCACTGCAGGCGCGCGGGGTGGAGGCAGTTGAGCGCCGCAAGCGCGCGTTGCGCACGCTCGACACGGTGGGTCTCGACGGCTTCGAAACGGCGTATCCCAAGGAACTCTCCGGCGGCATGAAGCAGCGCGTCGGCTTTGCCCGTGCGCTGGTCGTCGAACCTGAAGTTCTCTTCATGGATGAACCATTCTCTGCGCTTGACGTGCTCACGGCGGAAAATCTGCGCGGCGAGCTGCTGGAGCTCTGGTTGAACAAAAAGATGACCACTGGGGCCATCTTCATTGTGACGCACAATATCGAAGAGGCGGTGATGCTGGCCGATCGGATCGTGGTTCTCAGCAGGAATCCCGCTCAGGTTCGACTGGACTTCAACGTTCGTTTGCAGCATCCGCGCGACCGCAAATCGCTGCGTTTTGTTGAACTCGTGGATTACATCTACAGAGTGATGACCGAACCCGACGTCGAACATGCCATGCCCGATCCGGAAAGCACAGGGGAAATCGTGCTCCCGGCGGGAGGCTTGAAAAGAGTGCAGGCGCCGATGCGAGCCAGCAAATACCAGAGGCTGCCTCACGCGCGTGTGGGAGGGATTGCCGGGCTTCTCGAACTGCTGCATGATCGCGGCGGCAGAGAAGATTTGTTTAAGCTTAGCGAAGACCTGGTGATGGATGTCGAGGATCTGCTGCCCATCCTGGAAGCTTGCCAGTTGCTGGGTTTCGCTTGGCTCAAGGAAGGCGATGTGCAACTTTCTGCGGCGGGCACGCATTTTGCGGATGCTGATATTCAGAGACGCAAGGAGCTGTTTCGGCAGGCCGCGCTCGATCACGTGATGATCCTGAAGCAGATTGACTCTATTCTGAAGCGAAAGTCCGATCACTCCATCAACGATGAATTTTTTCACGACATTCTCGACGAACATTTTCCCGAGGAGGAAGTGCAACGCCAGTTCGATACAGCCATGAACTGGGGACGCTACGCGGAAATCTTCGACTACGATCGCGACAGCGGGCGCTTGACCCAGACCGAGACTCTTCAGATGGAACTACTTCCGCCGGGGACACCGCAAGTGCAGCCGCCAGTTGAGAACCATGATCCAACTCCCACGCCGAAGTCCTGATTGAAGGGTTCTAGCCTGAGAAGAATGAAAGCATGAAGAAAGCGATCAACTTTCGGGGATTCTCGGCCTACCGGCTGTGGTCGCAACTCCCGAGCATTGAAGTCTCACACCTGCCTGATGCGATCATGTTTGCCGCCGCAATCGCGCTGTTTTATTGCGTGGTAAGGGTAGGTCATTCCTGGCTTGGGCCTTTTACTCCAAGCGTAGAAATCTCGCGGAGTTTGTGGGCGCTGCCGGCATACGCCGGTTATTCGTTGTTGCGTATCACCATCGCATATGTTTTGAGCCTGTTGTTTACGCTGGTCTATGGTTATATCGCCGCCTATAACCGGCGCGCGGAACGCTTCATGCTACCGCTGCTCGACGTGCTGCAGTCGATTCCTGTCCTCAGTTTTCTTCCCGGTGTAATGCTCGCGATGGTCGCGCTTTTTCCGGGACGGCAGTTGGGCGTTGAACTAGGCGCCATTCTTCTGATTTTTACCGGTCAGGTCTGGAACATGGCTTTCAGTTTTTACGCATCGCTAAAGAGCATTCCAAATGAGATGAGGGAAGCTGCGGCGATTTACCGTTTCAGTTGGTGGCAGCGCTTCATGCAGATGGAGCTGCCATTTTCCGCGATTGGGCTAGTCTGGAACTCGATGATGTCGGTGGCGGGCGGATGGTTCGCATTGATGGTATGCGAAATGTTTGTGCTGGGAACGCGCGATTTTCGATTGCCGGGCTTGGGTTCGTATCTGCAAACCGCCGCTAGCGCCGGCGACACAAGCTCAATTCTTTGGGGCATCGCAACCATGATTCTGGTTATTGTGTTGCTCGATCAATTCATATGGCGACCAGTGATCGCGTGGGCGGAGAAATTCAAAGTCGAGCAGGTGGAGAGTACCAATGCGCCCAAATCGTGGGTATTGAATTTAGTGCACCACTCCACGGCTCTCGCAAAAATTCGACAGAAAACGCTTCATCCTCTGGGAGAGCGGCTGGTTATGCAATTCGCCCACAAGCACGAGCAGCATCACGAGGAGGCGGCGATCGCTCCGTGGAAAGAATGGCTGCTTCGCGGGCTTGTTTTGCTGTTTTTGGCCGCCATCGGCTACGGAGTGGTTCGCGTCGCGATCGTTCTCGCGGGTTTGCAGAGGGCGGATCTGCACGAGGCGGTACTGGGGCTGGGCGCCACTTTCCTCAGGGTGAACTTGGCCTTGCTGATCGGTGCGCTTTGGACAATTCCCGCCGGAGTCATGTTCGGCTCAAATCCGCGCCTGGCGCGGATTGCGCAGCCATTAGCGCAGATTGCTGCTTCCGTGCCGGCGACCGCGCTGCTGCCTGTAATTCTGCTCCTTCTGATTCGGATTGGAGGTGGGCTGGGAGTGGCCTCGATAGTCGTTTTGCTTCTTGGCACCCAGTGGTACATTTTATTCAACGTAATCGCGGGGGCAATGGCGATTCCGACCGATCTAAAAGAGTGTTGCTCGGTTTTCAGCATCCGTGGGCTTGCTCGTTGGAAGAAATTGATTTTGCCCGCAATTTTCCCGTACCTGGTGACTGGCCTCGTGACTGCTTCCGGGGGAGCGTGGAATGCCAGCATCGTGGCCGAGTACTTTCATTTCAAAGGCCACATCTACACGACGACCGGGCTGGGCGCCACCATCAGCCAGGCCACTGACCGCGGGAACTTCGATCTCCTCCTCGCTGCGACCATGATGATGGCCGCTACAGTGGTGACCATCAATCGTCTCGTTTGGCGTAAGCTGTATGCTCTGGCAGAAACTCGTTTCCGTCTGGAGACCTAGTCACTGTTGACGCGTTCTTGCCGAAGCTGCAAAAGAGAATTCCTATTTGCTGGCCTTCAACTTCGTTGCTTCATTGGTCAGGGCGCAAAATTGAGTGATGCCCTTCAGGGCATCCTCCAGTTTGATTCCCAGTTCCTGCAATTGTTCCGAAGTCATCAGCCGCTGAAGCCTCTCGAATAATTGGCGCTCTTCTTTGCGAATGTGGACAGCTAATTGTCCTGCGAACTTAACTAACCCTTCAGCCGACATGCTTCGGATTTCGGCCTGAGAAAAAGAGGCTCGCAGTGAGTGATGATCCGCGATCAAATCGTCGACGAGAGGGACCAACTCTGGAAATTGCCGGGCAGCAGGGAACAGAAGATTTTCTTCAGCCACAAAGTGGATTTTTATTTCATCTTCGAAATGCTGCTCGATTTCGGCTTGCCATGCCAGCAGATCAGGGTTTGGAATCGGTTGCGCTCGGTTGATACGGACGCACAACGCCAGCGCGCGCTGGTGCTGGTGAGAAAGTGGAATCAGATTTTTATCGCGAAGCATATTCGGAATATCATAAGGCGAAGAATTTCTTGCTCAGTGGCAGCCTCGAAGCGCTCCAACGGTTCACGCTGCGCCCACTGGTTCCGAGGATTCCGCAAGCGCTGGCCGCAACGTCAGCCAGTCGGTGCGAACTCGCTCCCACTCCTGAATCAGCATGCCATTGGCTTCAAAAAAGGTGCGTATACGGGCGCGTTCCCATCCCGCGGTTTCTTCGAGAATCGGCGCCAGAACCGCGAGAGCGCTGCTGCTGAGCACCGTACGCTTGGCGATCTGCGAAATGTGGGGCGATTCGGAGACGGCAATCGTGAGTCCGTCGCGCGCATTAACCTGCAACATGACATGGATATCTGAACTGCCGTCACCAGAATAAATAACATGATCCGGCCCGGTCACGTGCTTGGCCAATAGCTGATTGAGAACCGCCACTTTGCCGTAGCCTGCAGTGGCGCGAACAATACTCTCAATTTCCCCGGAACTCCGGTAACGGAATTCGGTGCCGAAAATGTGGTCATGAGGAACAATCCCCTCAAGAGCCGAATAGATTACCTCAACGGGCGCGGCTGACAGCACGTAGAAATCGAAGATGTGGCCATCAACGCCATCGGCGAGAATCTGATACAGGAGCTGGATATCGCCTTTCAGACGGATGCGCTTGCCAACTTCATGAAGATCCTTTTTGCGCACTTTGGCCTGAAACTCCGGGTCGTGCAGCAATAAGTAAGCGAGTTCGGCACCTTGCTGAACCAGGTTGATCTCGGCCATCCCCTTGGCCTTGCGCTCAAATTCTTCCACGGGAATGCCGACCAATTCGGAGAGAACGTAGCCGGAATCGTTGAATGTGAGCGTCTTGTCGAAGTCGCTGGCGAAGATGTAACGCTTCAAGGGTTTGTCTGCCATATTGATTCGATTCGAACCGCCCCGAAAAGACCCAATTTTGGAGATTATAGGCCCGCGCCGTTAATACGTGGTGAACGGAGACACGCCGTGGGGGCGACGGGAACGAAATCGATAATGCTCCGCTCCTCAACCCGCATTTTGGCGGCAGTTGGCTTTACTAAATTCACTGACGCGTCCAGAATAGAACGTTCGGCTTGCGACTACTAACGATCCGGTGCTCGCATCGGGCCTGGCGGTCTTCGCAAGTTGCGAAACCCATAGAGGAGCCTTCATGCCAGCATCTGGTGAACTAATTCGATCGATGAATTATGTGGAAGACATTACGAATACTTTGCGGCGAATCTGTATTTCGATTCCCGCTATGCCTGCAGATGAGCGCAAACGTCTCGCGGAATCCCTGCGCACAGCCGGCAGCGCAATTAATGCCGCCATCGCCGACCTTGAAAAGGCAGGCCATTAGCCGTGCGGATTGAGACTATCGCGGTCATTGGCGCGGGCATCATGGGACGCGGAATTGCTCACGCTGCGGCCTTGGGCGGCTATCGTACGATTCTCGAAGACTTGCTCCCAACCGCGTTGCGGCGAGCTGAAAGCGAGATTCGCGCTAATCTCGACAAAGCCGTGGAGCTGCAAAAAGTCACCGCCGCCGATGCCGAGGCAGCTTTTCGTCGCTTGGAATATGCGGAATCAGTGGACGAGGCAGCGCGCGAGGCTGATCTCGTGATTGAGGCGGTTCCCGAGGAGATGGAATCGAAGGTTGAGATCTTTACTTTGCTCGATAAGATTTGCCGGCCTACGACGATTCTCGCCTCGAATACTTCTTCGCTTAGCATCACAGAAATTGCCAGCGTGACCTACCGTGCGAAAAAGTGCGTTGGAATGCACTTTTTCAATCCTGTTCACAAGATGAAGCTTCTTGAAGTCGTCCGAGCTTTAGAGACCGAGAATGACACTCTCGACTCGGCTGTTGAAGTCGGCAAGCGCATGGGGAAGGAAGTCGTAGTTGTCAGGGAAGCTCCGGGATTCATCACCAGCCGCATCAATGCCATGATCGGCAACGAAGCGTTTTATATGCTGCAGGAGGGGATTGCTTCGGCCGCGGAT
>Ga0070731_10001155_pt1 | contig 28728 bp, 27 predicted proteins | sample Coa_R1_2_FD_66448 | JGI IMG/M metagenome (GOLD analysis project Ga0070731, IMG submission 66448) | Surface soil microbial communities from Centralia Pennsylvania, which are recovering from an underground coalmine fire - Coalmine... | ecosystem: Environmental > Terrestrial > Soil > Unclassified ... | reverse complement strand
TGTCCGCGTACTCGGAGAGATCCCGGACCGGCCGGTTCGCCGAGAGCGCGACCGTCATGATCGGAATCGCGCTCGGGTCGAACTTCAACACGGTCGGCGGGTCGATGCCGGCGGGAAGATCGGGGATCCCGTTGATCTTGTTCTGGACGTCCTGGGCCGCGACGTCGATGCTCTTCTCCAGGACGAACTGGATCGCCACGATGGAGATGCCTTCGGCCGACGTCGACTGGGTGTGGTCGATGCCGCTGATCGAGCTCACCGCGTCTTCGATCTTGTTGGTAACGTCGGTCTCAATCTCTTCCGGCGACGCGCCGGGATCGACGACCGTGACGATGACGAACGGGATGTCGACGTTCGGGAAGCGCTCGACTTTGAGGCCCGCGTAGGAGAACGCGCCGAGGAACACCATCGCGAGGATGATGACCGCGGCCAGAACGGGACGGCGGACGGACAGACCGGCGATCCACTGCATCGGGGCGCCCTCCTCTTACCGGTTACCGGCGGACCGAGACGGGCTGGTTATCCGTGAGGGCGTCCTGCCCCTGAACAACCACCGTCTCGCCCGCGGCGAGGCCGGCCGCCACGTCGACCATGCCGTCGTGGTGCGCGCCGACGGTCACCGGGCGACGGACCGCCCGGCCGTCGCGGACGAGGAACACCATCGGGCCCGAAGCCGCCGTGACGACGGCGCCTTCCGGAATCTGCAGCACTTGATGCCGGACGCCCGTGGTAATCGCGCCGCGCGCGAACATCCCCGGGCGCAGCGCCCCGTTCACGTTGTGCACCAGGATGCGCACGCCGAACGTTCGGCTCGGCGCGTCGGCCGCGGGCCGGACCAGCTCGACTCTCCCCTGAAAGGTCTGTCCCGGAAGCCCGTCGACACCGAGGAGCGCGGTCTGGCCGGGCTGCAGCTCGAAGCGGTGCTGCGCGGGCACGACGAACTCGGCGTAGACGTCGTCGACCTGGCTCAGCACCAACAGCGGGTTCGTGGACGTCGTCGCCGGCGAGACGATCTGCCCCGGCTCCACATCGCGCTTCGTGATCGTGCCGGCGAAGGGCGCCCGAATCGTCGCGTCGCGCAGCTGGACGTCGATCGCGGCCAGGGCTGCCTGTGCCTGAGCCGCCTGCGCCCGCGCGGCCTGAATGTCTTCGTCGCGGGCACCGATGCGGACGAGCGAGGCGTTCTGCACCGCGGAGTCGTACGCGGCCTGCGCCTGCGCGGCCTGCGCCTGCGCCACCCGCAGCTGTGTCATGGCCTGGTCGAGGTCCTGCTGGGCAATCGCGCCCTGCGTCTGCAGCGCGCGGTCGCGATCCACGGTCATCTGCGCCCACCGCACCGATGCCTGCGCCGAGTCCAGGTTGGCCCGCGCCTGCTGCACGGCGTCCGCGGTCTGCTGCCGCTCCTCCGGACGGGCGCCGGTGAGCACCTTCTGCAGCTGCGCCTGCGCCGCCGCCGCGCTGGCCTGCGCCTGCGCGCGCTGGGCGAGCAGATCGCTCGTGTCCAAACGCACGAGCGGCGCGCCGGCGGCGACGCGGTCGCCTTCCTCGACGAGCACCGCGGCGACGCGGCCCGACAGCTTGGACCCGAGCTTCGCGTCGCGGATGCTCGTGATCGTCCCCGTCGCGAGCACGCGGACCACGACGTCGCCGGATGTCGCCGCGACGACGGTCACGGGCGCGACATCGGGCGCCGCGGCCCCCGGTTTGGAGGGAACGGGCCGCCCCATGCCCCGGACCACCATGGACAACGCCAGGGCGGCCATCAAGACGATCCCCACGATTACGACCCGCGTCCGCATGTCCGGTTCCCCCATCCCGTCGCGCCCGAGGGCTTTTGGCCCGGAGCGGCGCATATTGCTCATCCGATCGACAAGGTCATCGCGCCCGCGATTTCGTCCGCGGGGTCCCGCGGCCGGCGCCCGGGCGCCACGGCTTGATTTCCGCGCGCCACGCGGCCAGCAGGTCGCGATGCATTTTCTCGACCAGACGGCCGCCCGCGTCACGGCCGTTTGGAATGAGCCCCGCGATCGCCAGTGTCACGATGCCGTGGGTCGACCCCCACAGGGTCACGACCTTCCACGACAGGCTCTCCAGGTCGCCGGCGCGGGCGCCGAGGGCACGTTCCACGGCGTCGCGCACGGTCAGGAAGATCTCCCGCGTCTCGGGGAACGGCTCGTCCGCGGGGATCTTTGCCGAGCGCGACCGGAAAAATTCGTCCCACTCTTTGCGGTCGTGGACTTCCTCGAACGGGTGATGACGCGGCGGCGGCGCGGGCGAGTCCTGGCCGTTCTTCGCCCCCGCCATGTACGGCCGCACCATACAGGCCTCAAAGGCCGTCTCACCGTGCATCCCGAGGTGCATCTCCGGGTGGGCAACCGAGAAGGACCAGTACGCCCGCCCGATCGCGAGGAGCGATTCGACCGGATCTTTGCGCGCGTCCCGCGCCGCGCGCATCTCCGCGAGCATGCGGCGGAAGCCCTCGCGGAGCAGCTCGACCACGATCTCTTCCTTGCTGCTGAAGTGCTCGTAGAGAACGGGGGGGCTGTACTCGATCTTCTCGGCCACCCGCCGGATCGTGACCGCCGCCCAGCCCTCCGCCGCCGCGATCTCACGCGCCGTGTCCAGGATCGCCCGGCGAAGCTCCTGACGTTCCCGCTGCCGCCGCTCGCGTACACCCATGATTGAATCTCACCTCAATCAAATAATCTAACGATGTTAGCAAAATGTCAAGGGCGAAGAACGGCTCGCACGCGCGGGGCCTGGCCGGTGTCTTATCGCGGGGAGGTCGCCCGGAGATAGATCTGACGGCGCCCGTGGGCCTGGAAGCCGAGCCGCTGGTACACCGGCGTGCCGGCCTCCGACGCGACCAGCACGGCGGTGTCGTATCCCGCCAGGCGCGCGTCCTGAAGCGCGGCATGGGTGACCGCGGTCCCGATGCCGCGCCGCCGCATCCCCGGGATCGTGGCGATCTCATCGAGCACGGCGGCACGCTCGGCCGGAAACCACATCGACGTGGCCACGGGGGCGCCGCCGGAACGCGCGAGATAAAAGCGAAACCGCGACTCGGCCGGCGGAACGCCGAGCGGCAGCCGGCGATACATCGCGAGGCCCCACTCAGGAACGCCGAACCCTGCGCCGAATGCCCGCAGCCAGTCTTCGAGCGCCGCCATGGTGCGCACTCGTTCGATCGTGACGTCCGGCGGCAGCGGCACGGTCTCGGGCACCCCCGCAAGGTCCGCGGCCATGCCGAGATCTCCCGTCCACGACGTGAAGCCGCGGGCCGCGAGCCTCGCCGCGAGGTCGGCCGGGCGGCTCGGAGGCATGACCCACCATCCCGTGAGCCACCCGCGCGCCTGAAATTCGGCGACCACGGCGTCGATGACGCGGTCGGCATCCTGGTCGGAGAGGCGCGTTCGCACCACGCCGTTGTAAAACGGAATGCGGGTTCCGGTGGAGAGCCAGGTCAGCGCGGATTCCTCGTGGACCTCACCGCCCCCCTGCCGCACGTAAGCGGCCGCGGCAGCCACGAGACCGGCTTCGATGAGCTCGTCGGCCGCAGCGGCTGCGTCCCCGCGGACCCCGGACGTCAGAACGGAACCCCGGGCGTCAGGACCGTTCGGCCGGTTTGGGCGGCACGGCGGCCGGCGGCTTCAGTTTCATGCTGGCCGGCGCGCCCCGGGCGTGCGCCGCAGGCCCCGAGCCGGCCGTGGGGTCCCCGGACGCGGCCGCGGATACCCGGTGGAGGGCCCGGCGGCTCGGATTGATCCGCACGACGCCGGCCGCCTCGTCGACGCCGTCGAACGTGAGCAGTGCGACGTACTCGTCCACGAGTTTCTCGCGGGGCTGGCTCGTCTCGATCAACACGCCGATCCCGACGACTTCGGCGCGGCACTCCCGCATCAGATCGTGCACGCCGCGCGCGGTCCCGCCGCCGCGCAGAAAATCGTCGATGAACAGGGCGCGCGCGCCGGGGGCCACGGCGCGAAGCGGCAGCGTCATCGGCTGCACCGCGCGCGACGAGCCCGAGACGTAGTTCACCGTGACCGACGCGCCTTCGGCGCCTTCCATCGCGCGGCCGCCGCGGCGAATCGTCACCAGCGGCACGTTGAACGCGCGCGCGGTCATGAGCGCGAGCGCGATGCCCTTGACCTCCATCGCCAGCACCACGCCCGGACGCCGGTCGGCGAAGAACGTCGCGAAGACGTCGCCGAGCCGGGACGTCACCGACGGCAGCGAGAGCAGGTCGGTCATGTACAGGAAGCCGCCGGGGAGGATGCGGGACGGCTGGCGCAGCCGCGCGGCGAGATCCTCCGCGATCGCGGCGATTTGCGCCGGCGTGCACAACGGCGTGTAGCGCACGCCGCCCGCGGCGCCGGCGAGGGTCTCGATTCGGCCCAGCTGGAACTCTTCACACAACGCGCGCAGAGCCGACAGGTCCTCGCTGATCGTCGACTTCGCGGCGCCGAGCGACTCCGTGAACGTGCTGAGCGGAAAGACCTTGTGCGGCTCCTGAAAAAGGCGCTGTGCAATCAAGACCATGCGGTCCCCGCGGCGCAGGCGCCTCACGAGACCTCTCCCGCCGCTCCGCGCGACGCGGGGTGCCCGGCCGCCCGGTCGGGGGCGGAGGCGAGGCGCTGCCGGACGAGCGCGAGCATCTCGGGGGTATCGACGTCCAGGGCCACACCGGCGTCGCGGCACACGACGGCGCGGGCCCGCAGCCCGGCGAGGGTCTCCGCCCGCCGCTCGAGCGCCGCGATCCGAAGCCGGCCTGTCGCGAGCCCGGCGAGCGTGGCGAGACCGAACAGCCGCGCCAGGTCCCATGGACGCTTGCGCGCCCGCACCGCGCGCTCGATCACGGGCCGGGCGCGGGCAAAGGCTCCGGGACGCAGCAGCACGAGGCTGCCGCCCGTGAACTCTCCGTCCGCCAGGCGCACGAACGTCTTGCGCACGCCGGGCGCCGCGCGGGCGACCACGTCCCGGGGAACGACCGCGTAGGCGGCGTCGGCGCCCGAGGCCTGCGCGGCCTGGAGAAATTCTGCCACCGCGGCGGCCGTCAAGAGCGGCACGTCCGCGGCCGCCACGAGCACGGGCACGGCGCCGCGCGGCGCGTCCTGCTCGAGCGCGGCAAGGCCCGCGGAGAGATTATCGAGGAGTCTCCCCGCCGCGGGAACCGCGAGCGTCGCCGCGGCGGCCACGGCAGGGGGCAGCGGATCGGGGCCCACGACGGCGATGCGGCGGATCTGCGGGACACCACGGAGCGCCGCGATGACACGCTCGACCATGGTCGAAGAGCCGACCATGGCAAATGCCTTCGGTGAAACCCCGCCGGTCAGCGCCGCGTCCGGCGGACCGCCGGCGAGCACGACCGCATCAACCCCGTCCTCGCGGGGCAAGGCGGCCGGGCTGCCCCCGCCGGGCGGCACCCCAGCCGTTACCGTTCTTCGGCGAAGGTCCGCGTTACGAAGACCTCGTACCCGGCCTCCCCCGCGAGAGCCTCGCCGAGGCTGCGCGCCTCCGATTCTTTGGCCGCGAGCGCGAACAGAACGGGTCCGGTGCCCGACATGGAGACGCCGAGCGGATGCTGCGCCGTCATGCGCTCCCGAAGAGCTCGGACCGCCGGATGATGCGTTTCGACGACATCTTCGAACACGTTGCAGAGCAGGCGGCCGACCTCCGCGGGATTCTCGGCGTCCAGCGCGCGCAGGACCGCGCCCGTGTCGGGCCGCCGCCGCGGCGTGTCGTGGTTGAGCTCGCGGTAGGCCCACTCGGTCGGAACTTGCAGCGGCGGACGCGCGAGCACAACCCAGGTGGTCGGCAGCGGCCGCAGCACCCGGATGCGCTCCCCCCGCCCCATCGCGAGGGCGGCGCCGCCTGCGAGGAAGAACGGCACGTCCGAGCCGATCTGCCCGGCGAGATCCAACAGTTGCCGCTCCCCGAGCCGCAGCTTCCACATCTGCGCGAGACCGAGCAGCGTGACCGCGGCGTCGCTCGACCCGCCGCCCAGCCCGGACGCGATCGGAATGCATTTGGTCAACTCGACCTCGACGCCGCGCGGCACGTGGAACGTGTCCTTGAGCAGCGACGCCGCGCGATGGACGATGTTCTGCGTGTCCGCGGGCACGTCCGGACTGGCGCACCGCACGGTGATCGTCTCACCGTTCTCGCGGAGCGTGATCGAGTCGTGGAGTTCAACGGTGTGCAGAATCGTCTCGATGTCGTGGTATCCGTCCGGACGGTCGCCGAGCACGTCAAGCGTGAGATTGATCTTGGCGTACGCGTTGAGGTGCAGTTCCTTCACCGCGGCAGCCTCCTCCACGTAACAGGCGCTACTAACACACAACCCGCGGTCCGCCACATGGCGGTTCCGCGGGTTGCCCCACGAACGAGACGTTCGTGGCAATCGGTGCTGTGCGTGAACCTCGCATCCGTCACCCCGTACCAGGGACGGTCAATTCTGTGCGCTACCACTTCGCCCCTCTCATTATCGTTCCTTCCCAGAACGTTAACGTTCCTTTCGTCTTTCGCGGGCCTGCCGGCGGCCCCATTAGGAACCCGCCGGGCCTGAGCGGAGTATAGAACACAGGCCTTGAAACGGCGCCCGTCCGGCGCCTAGTATGGTGAGCATGTCTACACAGTCCCCCCCGGTCCCCGAGACCCCGGACGGTTCGCCGCCGGGCACGCCGCCGCCGGCCCGGTCCCGCCGGTCGCCGCGGTCGCTCTGGGCGCGCATCGCCTCGGGCGCCCTCCGTGCCGTCCTCATCACCTTCGCCGCCGTCCTCGTCGCCGGCATCGTCATCGCCGCCCTGCATGCGCAGCCTTCAGGGCCGACGTTCGCATGGCCGTTCCGCGTGACCGGACGAACGAACGTCCTCGTCATGGGGCTCGACCGGACCGTCAGCGACCAGAATCCGAACGTCGTGTATCCCGTCAGCCGCACCGACACGCTCATCGCCGTAAGCTTCGATCCTGCCGGCGGGCAGGTCCACCTCCTCAGCATTCCGCGCGACACCCGCGCGGCAATCCCGGGGCACGGCACCGACAAGATCAACGCGGCGTACGCGTACGGCAGAGAAGCGCTGGCGCGGCGCACCGTCGAGAACTTCACCGGGGTTGCGTTCCCCTACTACATTACGCTCCAGACGCGAGGCTACGTGCATCTGATCGACGCCGTGGGCGGCGTCACCGTCCGCATCGACAAAGACCTCAATTACGACGACAACTGGGACGGCCTGCATATCCATCTGAAGAAGGGGAACCGCCGGCTGGGCGGAAAGGCGGCGATCGAATACGCGCGCTTCCGGCACGACGCGCTCGGCGACATCGGCCGCATCACGCGCCAGCAGCAGGTCGCAGACGCATTGATCACGGAGCTGCGGCGCCCGCAGGTCGTTTTTCACGCCGGCCGCATTCTGCGGGTGTTCGGGGAAGACATCAACACCAACCTCCGGCCCGAGCAGCTGATCGCGCTCGGCTGGTTCAGCGCGCGTCTGCCCAAAGGCACGCTCGACCGGGAAACGCTGCCGGGACGGTTCGGCGCGGCCGATTGGCTGCCGGTTCCGGCCGAGGACCGCGCGGCCGTGGCGCGGATGTTCTACGGGATGGACGCCGCGGATCTCGCGCAGGCCACGGTCGAGGTCGTCACCTCCGGCGCCGGCCGCGGCGCCGTCGGCGACGGGTTGGCACGGCTCGATGCGCTGGGGGTTCGGCTGGTGCGCGTCACGTCCGCGCCCGATGCCGCGGAGAGCGCGATCATCGTGCACGGCGGGGACGTCCGCGTGGCGGCCGTCATTGCCGGCGCGACGCGGATCGCGCAAATCGCCTCCGCCGGCGCCCCGGTGGGCGCCGGCGGCGCCCAGTTCACGGTCGTGCTCGGCCGCGACTACGACGACCGGGTCGTCCCGCCGCCGACCCGGTAGTCAGGCGGTTCCCGACAGGGCCCGCGTCAGCGCCGCGAACGCCTCGAGGTCGAGCGTCTCCGCCCGCGCGCGCGGATCCACCCCGGCCGCCCGGCACGCCGCCTCGACGGCGGACGGCGTGATCTTGAGCCCGTGCGCAAGCGCGTTGGCGAGCGTCTTGCGCCGGTGGCCGAACCCCGCCGCGACCACCCGGAACAGGGCCGCCTCGTCCTCGACCGCGACCGGCGGCCGCGCGTGCGGCGCGAGCGCCAGGATCGCGGACTCCACATCCGGCGCCGGCAGGAACGCGCCGGGCGGTATGCGCGCGACGATCCGGGGGGCGGCCCGGTACTGCACGGCGATCGACAGCCGTCCGTACGACGGCGTGCCGGCCCGGGCGACCACGCGCTCGGCCACCTCCCGCTGCACGGTGACGACGAGCCGCGCGATCGACAGCGCGGGGTCGAGCAGCCGAAGCAGCAGCGGCGCCGCGATATTGTACGGCAGGTTCGCCACCGTCTTGCGCACGGACGCTCCGGCGAAGAGCGGCGGCAGATCGGCGTGGAGCGCGTCGCCCTGCACGATCCGGAGGTTCGGGAGTCCGCCGAGCCGCGCGCGCAGCACCTCGACCAGCCGGCGATCCACCTCGATCGCGGTCACGACGCCGGCGCGCGCCGCCAACGCCTCGGTGAGGGTGCCGAGCCCGGCGCCCACTTCCAATACCGCGTCGTCGCGGGTCAGTTCGGCCGCGGCAAGGATCGAGGCGAGCGCGCGGGTGCTGACGAGGAAGTGCTGGCCCCACCGTTTGGTGGGCCGGATCCCAAACCGCCGGAGCAGCTCGCGCGCGCCGGCCGGCGTCGCGGCCGCCGGGCTAGCGCCGATCGACGATGTAGGCCTTGACCGTCCGGCGTCCGAAGTGGATCGCCTCGTCGTAGGAGTTGAAGCACAGATCGATGCGCATCCCCTGAATCGCTCCGCCGGTGTCCCCCGCAATCGCGTAGCCGTAGCCCTCGATAAAGAGGCGGCTGCCGAGGGGAATCACGGACGGGTCGACCGCCACCACGCCGCGCTGAGCCAGAAGCCCGGTCGCGGTCCGGGGCCCGATCGCACCGCCGAAATTGTTCGGACCCGAGTAGTAGGCGGTGGCTTCGAGCATCAGGTACTCATGCCCGGCGAAGTCGCCGCGCGAGGCGACCATCTCGCGCGTCCCCACCGCGATGACCTCCGGAACAGGGGGCTGCGCGACGGTCCACGGACGCGGGACCACCGACGCGGGACGGCCATTCGCATACAGCGCCTGGATGATGCGCTGATCCACCCCTGGCCGGCCGGGGGTGCGGACCGTGCGGTTGCCCTTGTACAACTGCGGGTCGGCGACGACGCGGGACGGATACGCGAGGGGCCGCTGTTCGACCCAGGTGCGCCATGCGCGCCGCTCGACGGTGATTTGCATCCCCGGGTAGACCGCGTCGGTCGTACGGGGGTAGACACGGTCGATCGGCCCAAGCGTGACGCCGAGCACGCGCAGCGCGTCACCCACCGACGTGGCGGCCACCCGCACCGACGACGCCGTCTCACCGAACCGGAGGGTCACGGGGACGGCCCGGATAACGCTGATGTCGATACCCGGCCAGAGGAACGTCCGCACGTCGGGAAGCGTCCGATCACCAGGCTGGAGCGGAATTTGAGCAGACTCCACGGCATCGCCGACCGTGTGGCGAAACGACCGGAACGTCAGTTCACGGCCGTCGGCTTGGATGTGAACAGTACGACCGAAGGGCAAGCCCCAGGTGTCGATCGCAAGATAGACGGGGTATAAGAGACTAACCAACAGGCACGTCAGGATAGCCTGACGGACACTTCCGGCGCGGGGGGCCCGAGCCGGCAGCGTCAGCAAATGTGGCGGCATATATCCCCCCTCTCGGCGGACTCACGCCTCGTGCCGCGGTCCGCACGGACCGCGCCCGGCGACGCACATGAAAAATAAATGAGTCCACATCCTTGCCGACCGGCAAGGCGTCGAGTCCTGGTGCGACGTGAGGAGGGTGTCCTGGAACCCGAAAACCTATAGACTCCAGTCTACGGTCGGGACTATAACATATAGACTGGACTCAATGCAAACAGCAACCCCGTGAGGCTATTCCGACAAACCTTCACACCCTAACGGAGTTCTACAAGCTCGAGCAGCAGCCCCTGAAGCGACGACGGGTGCACAAAGGCGATGCGGGTGCCGTGGGCACCGGTTCTCGGCGCCTGCCCGGCGAAGCGCAGCCCAGCGGCGGTAGCGCGGGCGATCGCCGCCTCGAGATCGGGGACACCGAGTGCGAGGTGATGAATCGCCTCGCCCCGGCGGTCGATAAACTGCCCGAGCGGTCCGCCGGGCGACAGGGGCTGGACGAGCTCGACCTCGGCCGCTCCCACCGGCACAAAGGAGACGGCTACGCCCTCCCCGGGCACGGCCGTGCGATCCCGGACGGCGAGGCCGAGCGCCGCAAGCGGGACGACCGTCTGCGCGTCAAGATCCCGGACAATGATCGCGAGATGGGCGAGACGAGGGGCGGGACGGCTCACACGACGGCCGAGGGCCGGTAGACTCCGAAGCATCCGCGGAGGGTCTCGCAGATCTCGCCGACCGTGGCGTAGGCGCGCACGCACTCCAGGATCGAAGGCAGCAGGTTCTCCCGGCCGCGCGCCGTATCCGCGAGCGCTCCGAGCGCCGCGCGGACCCGGCCGCCGTCCCGCTCGGCCCGCACGCGGCGCAGTCTCGCGCGCTGCCCATCGGGGACGGAGGGATCGACGCGGAGAATCGGCGGGATGCGTTCCGCGCCGGTTTGGAACCGGTTCACGCCGACAATGATCCGCCGGCCCGCTTCGACCTGTTGCTGCTCGCGGTACGCCGCCTCCCCGATTTCCCGCTGCACGAAGCCCTGCTCGATCGCCGGCAGCATGCCCCCCATCTGATCGATGCGGTCGAGATAGTCCGCGGCGCGGCGCTCGATCTCCGCCGTCAGCGCCTCGACGTAGTACGATCCGCCGAACGGATCCACCGTGGAGCCCGCGCCGGTCTCGTGGGCGATGATCTGCTGGGTCCGCAGCGCCAGCAGCGCCGCCTCGTCGGTGGGCAGCGCGAGCGCCTCGTCGCGCGCGTTGGTGTGGAGCGACTGTGTGCCGCCGAGCACCGCCGCCAGCGCCTGAATCGCCACGCGAACGACGTTGTTGTCGGGCTGCTGCGCCGTCAGCGCGACGCCCGCGGTCTGGGTGTGAAATCGCAGCATGCACGACCGCGGATCGCGGGCGCCGAACCGCTCCCGCATCGTGCGCGCCCACAGGCGCCGCGCCGCGCGAAACTTGGCGATCTCTTCAAAGAAGTCCATCTGGGCGTCGAAAAAGAACGCGAGCCGCGGCGCGAGCCGATCGGCGTCCATGCCGGCATCCTGGGCGGCACGCAGGTACGCGATCGCGTTGCCGAGCGTGAAGGCGACTTCCTGCACCGCGGTCGCGCCGGCCTCCCGGATGTGGTAGCCGCTGATGCTGATCGGATTCCACCGCGGCAGGCGCTCCGCGCAGTAGGCGAACGTATCGGTGACGAGCCGGATCGACGGGCCGGGCGGATAGATGTAGGTGCCGCGCGCAATGTACTCTTTCAGGATATCGTTTTGCGTGGTGCCGTCGATCCGGTCGGGGGGAACGCCCTGCCGCTCCGCGGCGGCCTGGTACATGCAGAGGAGAATCGCCGCGGTCGCGTTGATCGTCATCGAGGTGCTGACGCGGTCCAGCGGAATCCCCTGGAGGAGCACCTCCATGTCGGCGAGCGAGTCGATGGCCACGCCGACTTTGCCGACCTCCGCCTCGGCCAGCGGGTGATCGGAGTCGTAGCCCATCTGCGTCGGCAGATCGAAGGCGATCGACAGCCCCGTCTGGCCCTGCTCGAGCAGGTAGCGAAATCGCCGGTTGGACTCCTCGGCCGTGGCGTAGCCGGCGTACTGGCGCATCGTCCAAAGCCGGCCCCGATACATCGTGGGGTAGATGCCGCGCGTAAACGGGTATTCTCCCGGCGCGCCGACATCGCGCCGCGGATCGACCCCGGCGACATCGTGCTCGTCGTACACGCGGGACACAGGGATGCCCGACGCCGTCTCGCGGGGTTCCTCGCGTCCGTCCGGCACCTGGACGATTCCCCCTAGTCCACCGTTACGAGCAGATCGTTGCCCGCCACGTCCTGTCCCGGGCTCACCCGCACCTCGCGGACGACCCCGGCATGCGGTGCCCGGATCTCCATCTGCATTTTCATCGCCTCCATTATAATGAGCGGCTGCCCCGGCACGACCGCGGTCCCGGGCTCAGCCTGGATGGCCACGACGAGCCCCGGCATGGGGGCGCGAACTTGGCCGGCCGCCCCCCCGCCGGTTGGTGCGCCAATCCGGACGCGCCGGGACCGGCCGACGTCCGCGGCGACCGCGGCGCCGTCGAAAAGCAGATGCATGGGGCCGGCGCCTCCGCCGGAGGCCGGACTCTCGGCGCGGTGCCCGCCGATCGGGGCACCGCGCCGCCAGGCGGCGACGATCAGCACGTGCGAGCGGCCGTCGAGCAGGAACGAGTAACAGCCCGGCACGAGCTCGGCGAGGTCGACGCGGCGCAGCCGCCCGACAGGGAGACCGTCGTCGGCCGCCGCGGGATCGTCACCCCGGCGAACGACCGCGGCGCGGAGGCCGCCGGGCGTCTCCTCGATGCCGACCTCAAGCGCGATGCCGTCCACCCGGATGTGATACGTCTTCACGACAGCGCGTCGCGCCGGGCTGCCTGCGCCCAGGCGCCCCCGTCCCGCGAGACCGGCGCCGGCACCGCCCGCCCGGCGAGGTGCGCCAGCGTCGCGGCGGCCTCCGCCGCCCCATCCGGCGGAGTACGGTCGCGGCTCTCCCACTCCGTCTCGACGAATCGGGTCGTGTACGAGCCCTCCCGGAAGACGGGATGCGCGAGCGCCCAGCGGTGAAACGGCACCGTGGTCGGCACTCCGGTGATGACGGTCTCGCGCATCGCCTGCGCGAGGCGCGCGATCGCATCCGCCCGCGTCTCGCCCCAGGCGATCACCTTGGCCAGAATCGGATCGTAGAAGCGTGTCACCTCCATGCCGGCGACGAGCGCGCCGTCGACGCGCACCCCGGGGCCGCCGGGCAGGACGGCCTCGCCGACTCGCCCGACCCACGGCACGAAGCCGGCGTCGGGGTCCTCGGCCGAAATCCTCGCCTCGATCGCGTGGCCGCGCACCGCGACGCCGTCTTGGCCGAACCCCAGCGGCGCGCCGCCCGCGATCGCGAGCTGCAGGCACGCCAGATCGCGGCCGGTCACCATTTCGGTCACCGGATGTTCGACCTGCAGGCGCGCGTTGATCTCGAGAAAATAGAATTCGCGGCCGCTGACGACAAACTCCACCGTCCCGGCGTTGACGTAGCCGACGGCGCGCGCGGCCGCGACCGCCGCCCGCCCCATCGCGTCGCGCAGGGACGCGTCGAGGGCAGGCGACGGCGCTTCTTCGATCACTTTCTGGTGGCGCCGCTGGATCGAGCACTCGCGCTCGCCGAGATGGACGAGCGATCCGGCGGCGTCGGCGAGGATCTGGACCTCGACGTGCCGCGCGCGGTCGAGCCACTTCTCGACGTAGACGCGGTCGTCGCCGAAGGCGCCCCGGGCCTCGCCGCGGGCGAGCCGGACGGCGTCGGCGAGGTCGGCCGCCGCGCGCACGAGATGGATGCCCTTGCCGCCGCCGCCGCCCGCGGCCTTGAGCAGCACGGGAAACCCGATCCGGCCGGCTTCCCGTGCGAGAGCGGCGTCGTCGAGCGGATCGGTGCCGGGAAGGATCGGGACGCCGGCGCCGCGGGCCGCCCGCCGTGTCTCGGCCTTGTCGCCGCACCGCTCGAGCGTCGCGGCGGGCGGCCCGACGAACACCAGCCCCGCGTCCGCGCACGCCTGCGCGAGCGCCGGGTTTTCGGCGAGAAAGCCGTAGCCCGGGTGCACGGCGTCGGCCCCGGCGGTGCGCGCCGCGTCGATGATCGCGCCGACCGAGAGGTACGACTGCGCGGCCGGCGGCGGCCCGATCCGGTGGGCTTCGTCGGCCGCCGCGACGTGCGCGGCCGTGCGGTCCGCGTCGCTGTACACCGCGACAGCCCCAAGCCCGCTCACGCGGCAGGCGCGGATCACCCGCAGCGCGATCTCGCCGCGGTTGGCGACGAGCACGCGGCGGAGGGGGCGGCTCTTCGGGCGCTCGGGGCGGTTCACGATCAGGCTGTTCGCGCCGCGCGCTGCGGAGTCATGCCGGGCGAAGTGCGGGCGGCCGGGCCGCCACAGGACCCTCGCCGGATCACCGCCAATTGCGGGCCGAAGAGACACCGTTCGATCATCCTGGCCGGAAGGGAGGCGTCCGATGCGACGGTGCCGGAGCGGTGTGCCGCCTCTGGGGCGCCTCGGGGGCGCCCTCGTCATCTCGATCTCGCTCGCCGGCGGGGCCCCGGGCGTCGCTGCGCCGCCAACCTCCGCCACCGGTCTCGCCGGCAGTTGGGCGGGAACATGGCAAAGCGCGCGCTCCGCGGCGAAGGGACGCTTTTCGGCGGCCTTGGCGGCCAAACCGGTCTGGTGGGGTGGCGCCGAAGTAACCGGAAGGATGGAACTCCGCGGGATCGCCTGCATGGGCGAACTGCGGGTGTCGGGAAGCTACTATCGCGGCAATGCGTACGTCCTCACCGCGGACGGTCCCGAGGGGACCGTCCGATCGACGTTTGAGGTGACCGTTACGAACGGTGCGCCGAGAACTCTATCGGGCCATTATGACGTTGTGTCGAGCGGGCCGGGCTGCGATGCGGACTCGGGACGATTGACCGCAACGGCCCGGTGAGGGGCCGCTACAGCGGGATGTTGCCGTGCTTGCGCGGCGGGTTGCGGTCGCGCTTCCCGGCCAGCATCTCGAGCGCGGAGATGAGACGCGGCCGCGTCTCGCGCGGCTCGATCACGTCGTCGATGTATCCGCGGGACGCGGCGACGTACGGCGTCGCGAACTTGGCGCGGTACTCCGCGGCGAGACGGGCCCGCATCGCTTCCCGGTCGGCGGCGGCGTCGAGCTCGCGGCGGAAGACGATGTCGATCGCGCCTTCGGGCCCCATCACGGCGATCTCGGCGGTCGGCCACGCCAGGTTGAGGTCGCCGCGGATGTGCTTGCTCGACATCACATCGTAGGCGCCGCCGTAGGCCTTGCGGGTGATCACGGCGAGCTTCGGCACCGTGGCCTCGCAGTACGCGTAGAGCAGCTTGGCCCCGTGCTTGATGATGCCGCCGTGTTCCTGCGCCGTGCCGGGCAGGAACCCCGGGACGTCGACAAAGGTCACGAGCGGGATGTTGAACGCGTCGCAGAACCGGACGAACCGCGCGCCTTTCACGGAACTGTTGATATCGAGGACGCCGGCCAGGACCGCGGGTTGCTGCGCGACCACGCCGACGGAGCGGCCGCCGAGACGCGCGAAGCCGACCACGAGGTTCGGCGCGAACAACTCGTGGACTTCGAGAAAGTCGCCCCGGTCGACGATGCGCGTGATCACGTCGCGCATGTCGTACGGCCGGTTCGGATCCGCCGGTACGAGGGTATCGAGCGACGGGTCCATCCGCCGCGGATCGTCCGCGGCATCCGCGCGCGGCACCTCGTCGAGGTTGTTCTGCGGGAGAAACGCGAGCAGCCTCCGGATCAGGGCAAGCGCGTCCTCGTCGGAGTCCGCGACGAAATGCGCGACGCCGCTGCGGGCGGCATGGACCTCCGCGCCGCCGAGGTCCTCCAGGGTGACCTCCTCGCGCGTCACCGTCTTGACGACCTGCGGCCCGGTGACGAACATGTAGCTCGTCCCGCGCACCATGATCGTGAAATCCGTAATCGCCGGCGAGTAGACCGCGCCGCCCGCGCACGGCCCCAGAATGGCCGAGATCTGCGGCACCACGCCGCTGGCGAGCGTATTGCGCAGGAAGATCTCGGCGTAGCCGCCGAGGCTCGCGACGCCCTCCTGGATGCGGGCGCCGCCGGAATCGTTGAGGCCGATCACCGGCGCGCCGTTGCGCACGGCGAGATCCATGATCTTGCAGATCTTCGCGGCGTGCGCCTCTCCGAGCGAGCCGCCGAGGACCGTGAAGTCCTGAGAAAAGACGTAGACGAGCCGCCCGTGGACGGCGCCGTACCCGGTGACGACGCCGTCGCCCGGAGCCTCCGTCTTGTCCATGCCGAACTCCATGGCGCGGTGGGCCACGAAGCGGTCCAGTTCGACGAAGGTGCCGGGATCGAGGAGGTCGGCGACGCGCTCGCGCGCGGTGAGTTTGCCCGCGTCGTGCTGCCGGGCGATCCGCTCCGTCCCGCCGCCCGACTCGGCGCGGGCGCGGCGCGCGCGCAGTTCTTCGAGGCGCCGGTCCGCCGGCTCCGACACCCCGCGGCTCTCCTATGCCTGCGCGGCCGGCTTGGACAGGACGCGAATCGAGATGATGGCGTGCTTGAAGAACAGCTCGAGCCCGTCCGCGGTCTCGATGAGCAGCGCGTAGGTGCCGGCGTCCCGGACGATCGCGCCGGCGACCTCGTAGCCGTCGCGGCAGCGCAGGTGCACGGGCGTCCGTTCGACAATCAGCGACCGGTAGAATCCGTCCTCGACGCCGGAGCCGCGCCCGGCGCGTACCCCGGATCCCGATTCCGGCGTGTCGTGCTGCACGGCCATCTCCATCCCCCCCTTTGCCCCGTCTGACGCAAGACCTCCGGCCGCTCCTGTGCCTGCGGGCGTCTTTGGCTCACGCCGTAGGCCCAGCGCCAAAGATGCGCCTCCTGCCCCGTCCGACGCGGGGCCTCCGGCCTGCGGCCCCGTCGCCCGCGGACCGGTCCGCGGACCGCCGTCAATCGGGCCGGATTCGCGGGCCGGCGGATCGACGCGGCCGGGCCCGCCGTGGACGGCATCGAGACGCCGTGGCGGCAGCGCGTGCACCGGCGCGATCCGCGACTCCCCGCGGCCGCCGTCGGCGGCGATGTCGTGAAACTCCGCGGAGGCCGCGGGCCCGCCGTGCTGCGGATCCCGGCGCGGACCGGGGCCGGGATCAGGCGCCGCGTCCTGTACGAAGTGGCGCATCGACTCGAGCCGGTCCCGCCGCTGCTGCGAGCGCGACGGCTCGACGACGAACGCGGCCTCCAGCAGCCACCGGGTCACGCCATCGAGCGCGGCCGTGATCGCCGGCTCGACCCTCTCGTCCGGCACGGCCGCCCCCGCGGCGAATGCCGCGTCGTTGAAGGCCGTCCCGACAAACGTCTGCGGCTCGCCGGCGCCGCGCCCCGGCGGGCCCGCGCGGGCGGAGAGGGCCACGAGCACCACCGGCCGGTCGAGGAACGTCACCGTGCCGACGCGGTCCAGGCTCAGGTCGCCGTGCGGCACGTCGAGCGCGTCGCGCACCGCGGCGATCGTGGCCGCGGCCAGCGCGCGGGGGCGCTGCGCCGCCCCACCCCGCCCGCGCGCCTGGCCCGTCGCAGACCGCACGTCGGAACCGCGCGTCCACTGCAGCTTCACCGTGACGGCGAGGTCGGCGGTCGTCGCCGTTTCCTCGACGCGGGCGACGCGAAAATGCGGGATCTCGTTCGGCTGCACGCCGGCCCGCAGCTGCGTGACGCGTACCCGCCAGTCGTCGATCGGAATGCCGAACCGGGACTGCAGCGCCGCGAGAACGCCGTGGCGCAGCCCGCGGCTGTCGGAGGCGTTCTCAGTCGTCACGTAGACGTACGAAATGTCGCCCGCCGGACCCGTGAGGACGCGCGCGGAGGACACGCCGTCGAGCCCTTCCAGAAACCGCTCGATCTCGTCGGCGAAGATTTCGCGGGGCATGGGCCGCCTATTCTCCCATGCCGGAAGCGGTCCCTCCCCCTCTTACGGGACCTCCGGCGCATTCGCGCCTCCTGTCCCCTCTTACGGGGGACCTCCGGCGCATTCGCGCCTCCTGTCAGAACGTCGGCATCGCGGCGGGGCGGAGCATCGGCGCGCCGATAAGCAGCCCTTCGCCGCCGAGCGTGTCCACCCGGCGGCCGCCGATTAGCAGCTGCGCGGACGTGATGCCCGGGAACTGGGTCGCGGTATAGACGACCTGCCAGACGCGCGCGAGCATGCTGCTCGACCCGCCGCCCTGCGCGAAGGCCACGCCGAGATCGACGGTCGCACCACCGCCGGCGAGGGTAAGGGCGCGCAGAGTGGTGCCCGGCGGGATTTCGGTCGTGAGACCGCGCGCGCGCTCCGCGCGGGAGGGCCCGTCGAGCAGCGCCCGCAGCGCCTCGGCCGCAAGCGCCTCCCGCGGTCCGACAACGACGCGCCGGTGGACAGCGGCCAGAGTCTGTGAACGGCCACCCGCCTCGGTGCGCACGAAGAACACCTGGACCTCGGTGCGGGCGGGGCCCGTCGCAGGGCCGTGTCCCGGCTGGATCACCCGGAGCGACCGGCCGGCGACGACCGCGGTCGCGACCAGCGCGGCGATGACGGCGATCCACATCAAAACCGGCCGGTCCCGGCGGCGGCCGGCGCGGCGGCCGCCGCGCCGGTGCGGGCGAGGGCTCACGAGGATCCCTCGTCCAGAAGCCGCAGGAACTCCGCCTCGTCCAGCACCCGCACACCGGCCTTCTTCGCGCGCGCGAGCTTGCTGCCCGGCTCCTCCCCCGCCACCAGGTAGTCGGTGTTCTTGGTCACGCTCTCGATCACGGCTCCGCCGAGCGCGGCGACGCGGGCGGCGGCGTCCCGGCGCGACATCGCGGCGAGCGTCCCGGTAAAGACGACGCTCTTCCCGGCGAGCGGCCCCGCCACGGCGGCCGCGGGCGGCGCCGGCTCGACGCCGACCTGCCGCAGCTTGCGTACGAGCGCCTGGGACTCGTCCTTGGCGAAGAATGCCGCGACGCTCTCGGCGATCGTCGGCCCGATTCCCGGCACGGCCGCGATCTCCTCCGCGGACGCGGCCGCCAGCGCTTCGAGCGTCCGAAAGCGCGCCGCCAGCAGTTCCGCGACGTGCTCGCCGGCGTGCCGGATCCCGAGGGCGTAGATCAGGCGGCCGAGCGCCGGCCGCCGGCTCCGGTCGATCGCCGCGATCACGTTCTCCGCCGATTTGTCCGCCATGCGCTCGAGGGTGAGGATCTGCTCCCTCGTCAGGCGGTAGAGGTCCGCGGGATCCTCGATCAGCCCGCGGTCGAGCAGCCCTTGTAAGAATCGGGGGCCCACGCCGTCGATGTTCACGCCGCCCCGCGAGGCAAAGTGGATCAGACGGTTCAGAATCTGCGCCGGACAGATCGCGCCGCCGCTGCAGCGCGCGACCGCTTCACCCGGTCGCCGTTCAACCGGCGAGCCGCAGATCGGACACGTCGCCGGCATCTCAAACGGCCGCTCCTCGCCCGTGCGCTTCTCCGTCAGCACCCGGACGATCTCGGGAATGACCTCGCCGGCCCGCCGCACGATCACGCGGTCGCCGATGCGCACGTCTTTGCGCCGCATCTCGTCTTCGTTGTGCAGGCCTGCCCGGCGCACGATCACGCCCGACACCCGCACGGGATCCAGGTCCGCGACCGGCGTCAACGCGCCCGTCCGGCCGACGCTGACGAAGATGTCGGCCACCCGCGTCTCGGCTTCTTCGGCCGGGAACTTGTACGCGATCGCCCAGCGCGGCGCCTGACTGGTCGCCCCCAACTCGGCCTGCTGATCGAGCGAATCCACTTTGACGACCACCCCGTCAGTGCCGTACGGCAGCGCCGCCCGCTTCGTCTGCCATTCCTCGACGTACCGCAGCACGTCGTCGAGCGTCTCGTGCCGGCGCACGTGCGGGTTGACCGGCAGGCCGAGCTTCTCGGCCCACCGCAGGGCTTCGACGTGCGTGCGGAAGCGGACGCCCGGCACGGCGCCGACCTGGTAGATGAACAGGCCGAGCGGACGCGACGCCGTGATCGCGGGATCGAGCTGCCGCAGCGAGCCCGCCGCGGCGTTGCGGGCATTGGCGAACAGCGGCTGGCCGGCGCGGGCCCGCTCCTCGTTGACCCGCTCCAGTTCCCGCGTCTGAAGGTAGACCTCGCCGCGAAACTCGGCGAACTCCGGCGCCCCTGTCTCGCCCCCGCGCAGGCGCAGCGGGAGCGGCGCGACCGTCCGGAGGTTCGGCGTGACGTCCTCGCCGCGCACGCCGTCGCCCCGTGTGGCGCCGCGCGCGAACACGCCGCGCTCGTACACCAGCGAGACGGCCGCGCCGTCCATCTTCAGCTCGCAGACGAACGCGATCCGCGTCTCGGGCCCGCCGAGCGCGGCCACGACGCGGCGATGCCACGCCCGCAGCTCGTCCTCGCCGAACGCGTTGGCGAGGCTGAGCATGGGGTACGGGTGCGTAACGGTCTGGAACGCCGCGGACGGCGGCGCGCCGACCCGCTGCGTCGGTGAATCGGGCGTGACGAGGTCCGGGTGGGCGGCCTCGAGATCGCGCAGTTCCTGGACGAGCGCGTCGTACGCCTCGTCCGAGATCTCCGGGGCGTCGAGCACAAAGTATTGATGGATGTGGTGGCGGATCTGCTCGCGCAGCGCCTCGATCCGGCGGCGGACGTCCGAGGGTGCTTCGCGGCCGCGCGTCCGCTCGTGGTGGGACTTCGCCGTCACGGGTCTGCCTTCGGCGCGGGGTGCCGGGCTCCTCGGACCCTGTCTTGCGCAGGACCTCCGCCCGCTTCGCGGCCTCCTGCCGGGCCGCGCTCTAACCGCCGGCCATTGCGGGGACGATCGACACCTCCGCGCCGTCGGCGAGCGGCGTCCGGAGCCCGCCGAGGAACCGGATGTCGCGCTCGTTGACGAAGATGTTGACGAACCGCAACACTTCACCCTGCTCGTCGACGATCCGCGCGCGAAGGCCGGGAAATCGCCGGTCCAGCTCGTCGATCGCCTGCGCGAGGTCGGCCCCGCCGACCTCGACCAACCGCTCGCCGTTCGTCAATTGGCGCAGCGGCGTGGGAATCCGTACACGTACCGCCATGAGAACTCTCTCCTCCAATCCCGATCTACGCGGACGCCGCCTGCAGCACCCGCTCTTCGAACGAGGCCAGCGTCGGCTTGATCCGCACGGGCGCTTCGAGCCGCGACTCCACCGCCTCGAGCGCCTTCAGCCCGATCCCGGTGATGTAGGCGACCACCGTCTCGTCCGGATCGATCGCGCCGGCGACCGCCAGCTTGCGCAGCACACCGACCGTGACGCCGCCGGCCGGCTCCGTAAAGATTCCTTCGGTCTCGGCGAGCAGGCGGATCGCCTCGACCGTCTCCTCGTCCGAGACGGCCTCGACGGCCCCGCCCGTCCGGCGCGCGATGTCGAGCACGTACGGCCCGTCGGCCGGGTTGCCGATCGCCAGCGACTTGGCAACGGTGTTGGGGATCACCGGGACCACGGTCTCGGTCTGCGCGTGGTAGGCGGTCGCGATGGGGCCGCATCCCTCCGCCTGCGCCGCGGTCATCCGGACCGTGTGCGGCGGGATCACCCCGAGCCGCTGGAACTCCTCGAAGCCCTTCTGGATCTTCACGAACATGTTGCCCGACCCGACCGGGACCACGACGCGGTCCGGCGCGCGCCAGCCGAGCTGCTCCGCGACCTCGAACGCGAGCGTCTTGGCGCCCTCGGAATAGTACGGCCGCAGATTGACGTTGGCGATCGCCCAGCGGTGCTCTTCTCCGATCTCGAGGCAGAGCCGGTTGACGTCGTCGTACGTGCCGTCCACCTCGACGATCATCGGGCGGTAGGCCGACGTGGCGATGACCTTCGCCCGCTCGAGGCCCGTCGGGATGAAGACGACCGCCCGGAGGCCGGCCTTCGCCGCGTGCGCGGCGACGGCGTTGGCCAGATTGCCGGTGCTCGCGCACGACACCACGTCAAACTTGAACGTGTGCACCGCGGCCAGCGCGCACGCCACGACGCGGTCCTTGAACGACCACGTGGGGTTGCGGGTATCGTTCTTGAGGTACAGGTTGCGGAGCCCGAGGGCCCGGCCGAGCCGTTCGGCCCGAACGAGCGGGTGGTAGCCGGGAGCGAGGTCCCAAGCCGGTACGCGTTGGACCGGAAGAAAATCCTGGTACCGCCAGATCGACGCCGGACCGGAGAGTATCCGCGTCCGCAGCGCCTCACCGTTCAGCCCGTCGTGATCGTACTGCACTTCAAGCGGGCCGAAACAGGCATCGCATACGAAGATCGGATCGAGCGCGTACCGCCGGCCACACTCGCGACACACCAGCTCCGTTGCTCCCATCTCTCCCCTCCCATCTGGTGCCGCGTCCGCATCCGGACGCAACAAAAATCCCCCTCCCAACTCCGAGGGGGATCTCTCCCTCTTATCTACCGGAATTGGTTCTTCCGCGGGATTTAGCACCACACCAGGCGGGAAAACCTGGTAGGCTGCCGGGTGTCATCGGGCCCGTCCCTCGACCACTCTGGATAAGAGTTGCTATTCAGTTGGTGCCTACGTTAGCATACACCACCCGGGGTGTCAATTGGCGCGCGCCCAACTGGGCCGCGCCCAACCGCATGCCGATGCTATACTGTCGGCGATGCACCCGGTGCTCTTCGAAGTCGGCCCGCTGACCGTGCGGTGGTACGGCGTCATGATGGGCCTCGCCCTGCTTCTCTCGATTCCGATCACCGCGCGTTTCGCCGTGCGCTTCGGCATCGACCGGGCCGTCGTCGATGCGATCGCCGTGCCGTTCCTCGCCGTCCTCGTCGTCGGGGCGCGGGCCGGATACGTCATCTCACACCTCTCGGAGTTCGCCGGCCGCCCGCTCGCGGCCGTCCTGCCGCCCTACGCCGGCCTCGCCTCGCACGGCTCGATCGCGGCGGGACTCGTCTTTCTCGCCTGGTGGTGTCCCCGGCACCGGGTGCCGGTGTGGCGGCTGCTCGACGCGATGGCGCCGGCGGTGCTCGTCGCGATCGTGTTGGTGCGGTGGGGCAACTTCATGAACGGCGAATTGTTCGGAGCGCCGACGTCGCTGCCGTGGGGCGTCGCCGTGTCGGGCCTTCCCGGCGGCCCCCGGCATCCGCTGCCGCTCTACGAGATCGCCGGAACGCTCGCGATCCTCGCCGGCGTCCTGGCGGCGGCGCGCAGGCGGCCGTTCGACGGCGCGGTCTGGTGGTCCGCGATCATTGCCTCGTCCGTGCTGCGATTTCTGCTCGACCTCCTGCGCCCCGAAGACCGCACCCCGTTATTCTTGACGCTCGGCCAGATCGCCGCGGTGGTCTTGCTCGGATGGGGTATTTGGTTTCTATGGATCGGCCGGCGCCGGACGGGCTCCCGCCCCGCGGAGTCGAACGCGGCGGAGCCGAACACGATGGTGCCCGTGCCGCCCACTCAACGCGAGGTGCGCCCGTGAACGCGACCGAGCTGTGTTTCCTGCCGGCGGCGGAGCTCGCCGCCGCCATCCGCGCCAAACGCGTCTCGCCCACGGAGGCGGTCGAGGCGGTCCTCGACCGGATCGCCACGGTGAACCCGTCGATCAACGCGCTGGTGACCGTGACGGAGGACCTGGCCCGCGCGACGGCGCGCGATATCGAGACGCGCCTCGCGCGCGGCGAGGCGGCCGGCCCGCTCGCGGGCGTGCCCGTCACGATCAAAGATCTCATCATGGTCAAAGGCGTGCGGACCACGTGGGGGTCGCGGATCTTCGAACGGTTCGTCTCGCCCGAGGACGCGCCCGCGGTCGAACGGCTTCGCGCGGCGGGGGCGGTGATCGTCGGCATGACGAACTCGCCCGAGTTTGGCTACCGTGCGACGACCGACAATCCGGTCTTCGGCGCGACCCGCAACCCCTGGAGTCTCGATCACACGCCGGGCGGATCCACGGGCGGCGGCGCCGCCGCCGTCGCGGCGGGCATGGGCCCGCTCACGATCGGCACGGACGCCGGCGGGTCGATCCGGATCCCGTCGAGCTGCTGCGGGATCGTCGGCTTCAAACCGACGCTCGGACGCGTGCCGATGGCGCCCGTCTTCGGAGGACTGGAGACGCTCTCGCACGCGGGACCGATGACCCGCACCGTGCGGGACGCGGCGCTCGCGATGTCCGTGATCGCGGGGCCGGATCCACGCGACCTGGCGTCGCTGCCGGATGACGGCACAGACTGGGCCCGCGCGGCCGAGGGGGACCTCACGAACGTGCGCGCCGCCTGGACGCCGGACTGGGGCTACGCGCCCGTCGATCCGGAGGTGCGCCGCCTCGCCGAGGCGGCAGCCCGCCGGCTCGAGGAGTCCGGGGCCCGCGTCGATGAGGGTTCGCCCCGTTTCACGGATCCGTCGGACGCGTTCAACGCGCTCTTTCCGGCGTCGGTCGCCGCGCGTCTCATCCCCTATCTCGCGGAGTGGCGGGCGAAGATGGACCCCGGCCTCGTCCGCTACATCGAGATGGGCCAGCGCCCGAGCGCCGTCGACTTCATCCAGGCCGCCAACGTCCGGCGCACGCTGAACGACGCGTTCCGCGAATTCTTCAAAACGTACGACCTCCTGCTCACGCCCACGCTCGCCGCGCCGCCGCTGCCGCTCGGGCGGCATATGTACGAGGAGATCGGAGACAAGGCGGTCGGCGCGCTCGGCTGGCTCGCGTTCACGTTCCCGATCAACATGACCGGATACCCCGCGATCACCGTGCCGGCCGGCTGGACCGCGGCGGGCCTGCCCGTCGGTCTGCAGATAGTGGGCCCGCGGTTTGCGGATGCGGCGGTCCTGCGCGCGGCCGCGGCGTTCGAAGCGAGGCAGCCGTGGGCCGACCGGAGGCCTACCCTGGCCTGATGCCCCCAAGACGCCGGCTCTCGCGCCGGACGCTGCTCGGCGCCGCGGCGGCGGCGTGCGCCGCCGCCGCGCTCGGCGTCTGGCGGTGGCTCAATGAGCCGGGCGGTCCGGCCTGGTCGCCGGCCCTTACGGCGACCGCACCCGGACCGGTGGCGGACGCGACGCTCGCGACCCTCGTGGCCGCCGCGCGTACAGTCATCGGCCGGCCCATCGACCCGGCGCACTACGCCGAGTATTTCAGGTGGCGCGCGGAGCATCTGCCGGGGTACCGCACGCTGTACGAGCGCTTCGCGGCGCGGATCGATCGCGACGCGCGGCGCACGGCCGGTTGCGCCTTCGCAGGCTGCGGAACGGCCGCCCAGGCGCGCGTTCTCCGGCCCGCCTCGCGCGCCCGCGCCCCCCGGTCGGTGCTCGACGCCGCCTGGATGGCGGCCGGCGGACGAGCCTGGGCCGCGTATGACCGATTCATCCTCGACGAGGCGCTCGCGCTGTTCGCCGTCACGGACGCGTGGATCCTGACAGGGTACGAGGGATGGCCGGGGACACCGCGCGGACTCGACCGCTACCGCCGTGCCCCGCGCTGATCGGCCCGCGGTCGCGATTGTCGGGTCCGGCATCGCCGGCGCCGCGATCGCCTATCTCCTCACCGCCCGTGGACATCGGGTCGAGATCTTCGAGCGCGGCCCGGCCTATCCGTACCCGCACGTGCCGCAGTTCGAGGACCGCTTCTTCCACCGCTATGACAACCCCGCCTACCGGTTGCCGTCCGATCTTCAAGGTCTGACGGTGTCCGGCACGTACGGCGGCGACGTCGACCATGAGCGTCACATGGTGATCGGTGGAACGGCGACGCACTGGGCCGGGATTACGCTTCGCATGATGCCGGAAGACTTCCGGACCAAAACGCTTTACGGGTTCGGCGACGACTGGCCGATCGGATACGATGATCTGGAGCCGTACTACGGCCGGGCGGAGGCGCTGCTCGGCGTGTCGGGCACCGACGCGGACAACCCGTTCGCGCCGCGGCGCTCGCGGCCGTTCCCGCTGCCGCCGTTCGAGTTAGGCTACGAGGACCGGATTCTCGCCGCGCGGCTTCGCGCGGCCGGGATCGTGCTGCACACGACGCCGCAGGCCGCGACGCGCGCCGCCTACGGCGACCGGCCCGGCTGCCAGAATTTCGGCGCTTGCGACGTCTGTCCGATCGGGGTCCGCTACTCCCCGAATTACCATCTGGCCTGCGCCGTCGCCACCGGCCGCTGCGTGATCCACCGCGAGACGTCCGTGAGGCGGATCGTCGCGGGCCCCACCGGCGGGCGCGCGGCGTCGCTCGTCTACCGCCCGAATGGGGCCGCCGCCGATCGGGAGTTCCGGGCGCCCGCCATCGTACTTGCCGGCGGCGCGATCGAGAACGCCCGCCTGCTGCTGCTGTCGGACCGCGACCGCCACCCGGACGGTGTCCCGCTTACGGATGTGGTGGGACGGCGTCTGACCTTCCACCATCTTTGGAGCGGCAGCCTGCGCTACGCCGAGCGAATGATGCCGGGCCGGCTCGGCCGATGGACGGGCCAGAGCCACCAGTTCCTGAGACCTCCGACGCGCGGCCGGCACGGCGCCGTAAAGGTCGAGTTCTCCGCGAACATCGTGCCGTGGTCGGAGGACGCCGCGGCCGGCGCCCGAAGCGGCGCCGAGGTGCTCGAACGGTTCGCGCCGCTGACGATGCTGCGGAACGTGACGCTGCACAGCGAGACCGCGCCCGAACCGGGGCGGACCGTGACGTTATCCTCCGCGCGGGACCGGTTCGGGGATCCGTACGCGCATGTCCATTACAACCTGAGTCAGTTCGACACAGCGACGTACGCCTACGGGCAGGGACTGTTCGACCGGTTTGCCAAGGCGACCGGCGCCGTCGACGCGCAGCTCCGCGGGATCGAAACGGTCTACTCCGGCGGGCACCACATGGGTACGTGCCGGATGGGCCGCGACGCCGGCGACGGCGCCGTCGATTCGTTCGGCGCGGTGCACGGCTGTCCGAACCTGTTCGTCGTCGGCGCCAGCATCTTCGTCGGGCCCGCGGCCGTCAACCCGACCCTGACAATCGTGGCGCTCGCGATTCGGACCGCGGACTATCTCGCCCGCACCCTGTAGCCGGCGAACCCGGGCTCGACCGGCTCCGTGGCCCATGACGGACTGAGCCCCCGCCGGGCACCCTCGGCTTCCGCCCGCCCGGCGATGAGGGAGTTCCCCCGCTCCGCCCGTTGGGCGGCCGCCTGTTGACCCTCGACGATCCGGAAGAGCCGGGCCGCCTCCCAGGATGTCAAATCACCGTGCTCGTACCGCGCCCACAGATCAGCCACGGGATCCGGCCCCAGCGGCCGGGCGCTTCGCATCGCAAACCAGACAAACCCTCCGAGCGCGGCCATTACCGTCGCCGCCACGAATAGCCCGAGTCCACACCCCGCGCCAAACAGTTCCGGCCACATCGCCATCGCCTCCCGGCTGTCGAATCACGGCCCAAGCGTACGGCGAACACGGACGCGCGGCTATGAACCGGCTCACAGCGCGCCCGGCCGGCTCGTGGTAATGATTGACTCAACGGTGCGTGAGGAGGGCGGAGATGACGGACTACTACAGCGTGCAAAAGATCGTGGAGGACGTTCGCGCGGAGGCGATAAAGACCGCGGCTCGGGAGCGACTGGCGTCACAGGCTGCCGTGGTCAAGCCCAAGAAGGGGCCGGCGGTGAGGCGCGTCACGGCGAGACTGCGCGCGCTTGCGTTGGCGGGCACCCGCCGCCCGGCATCGGCGGCGCAGTAGGTCGAGGCCTAGAGGATCTGCGCGCGCAGCCGTTCGATGTTCGTCAGCACCAGGCGCCCGCGCTCGAGACGGACGAGGCCTTGCGCGACATAATATCGCAGGCACTTGTTGATGCTCTCGCGGGTGGCGCCGACCATGCTGGCGAGGTCGCCCTGGGTGAGGCGCGGCCCGATCACCACGCCGCCGGGGACGGGTTTGCCCCGCGTCTCGGCGAGTTCGACAAGAAGACGAGTCACCCGCGTCCGCACGTCCGAAAACGCGGCGTCGTGCACCAGACGATCCGTGCGCCGCAGCCGCCGGCTCAAGGCGGCGAGAACGTTCACCGCCACCGACGGCGACTCGCGGAGAAGCCGGAGAAAATCCTCGCGCGGCAGAACGAGCGCTTGGGTGGGCCCGGTCGCGACCGCATCGGCTGATCGCGGCTCCCCATCGAGGAGCGCGAGATCCCCGAAGAACTCGCCCGGCCCGAGCAGCGACAACACGACCTCTTTGCCCTCCGCGCCGCCGAGGACAATCTTCACCTCGCCGGTCTCCACGACGTAGAGCGCGGTGCCCGGATCCCCCTCGCGGAAGACCGGCTCACCGGGACGGTAGCGGCGGCGCCGCAGGAGCGCGGCGACCTTCTCCAGCTCCGCCGTTGAGAGCTGGGCGAACAGCGGGCTGCGGACCAGTAACTCTCGCGGCGTCATCCGTGGCGCCTGTTCGACCTTCCCCGGAGCGATCCTGCGCTGCCGGACGCGTCTCCGGCGATCGTGTGATGCGTTTCACGCCCGCGCGGTGCGCGGGTTCATCGCCGTGCCGGTCCGAGACGAGTACGATGGCCCCGTCAACAAAAACGAACCGCCCAAATCGGGAGGAGGCAGGACAATGGAAACGATCCGGAAGGCGATCGGGTTCTCCGTGGTGGCGATCGTGCTGGCGGCGTCGGGCTCTCCGGTGTTCGTCGAGCACGACCTCAGTCAGGCGAACGCGCCGTACGTCGAGCACGACAACAACGTGGCATTGTCGCCGGTCATCGACGGTCACGAGATCAACCTGGCTGAGGCTCCGGCCGGGTTCGGCACCGAGGTTCGGGGCGAGACTTCGATCGGCTACGGCAGCGAGGTCCGGGGCGAGGCTCCGGCCGGGTTCGGCACCGAGGTTCGGGGCGAGACTTCGATCGGCTACGGCAGCGAGGTCCGGGGCGAGGCTCCGGCCGGGTTCGGCACCGAGGT
>Ga0070731_10001154_pt1 | contig 28738 bp, 22 predicted proteins | sample Coa_R1_2_FD_66448 | JGI IMG/M metagenome (GOLD analysis project Ga0070731, IMG submission 66448) | Surface soil microbial communities from Centralia Pennsylvania, which are recovering from an underground coalmine fire - Coalmine... | ecosystem: Environmental > Terrestrial > Soil > Unclassified ... | reverse complement strand
CAGGACCGCCAACGGCAAGACACAGTCGATCCGGCGGCGCGACGTGGATACCATCATCAAAGACAAACCCAAGGAAGCCGTCGCTGAAACGCCGGCGACGCCCGCGCCCGAAAGCACCACGCCGCCCGCCACCGAAGCGGCGAAAGCGCCGGGCGCGGTAAAACCGGCCAACGATAAGCTCATCAAAGAACCCGAACCGCGCAGCGAAACGCCCAAAGCCGATTTGGCCGGCCGACCGCCGTTCAAAGCCGGCACGCCTCCGCCCACCACGCCCGGCCCCGATTTCACCAAGAGCGATACGGCCGCTGCCGGCGAACCGCCGATGTCCGGCTTCCCCGAACATGCCAAGCGCATGAGCAAGCGCAAGGAAGCGCTGCTCGCCGACGCGCTCAACACCATCAAGAGCGCTCCGAACGCCGCCGACGACAACGTGCGCGCCTCCGCGATGGCCGACATCCAGGCGCTCGGCCCGGAAGTCATGCCCTACCTGTGGGCCGGTGTGCAAAACGAAGACACCGCCACGCGCATCTCCAGCATGCGCCTCATCGGCGCCATGAGCGGCCGCAACTGCGTCAAGCGCGTGATCGAAACATTCTACATGACCATGCCCGAAGCCAGCGCCGCCGCCACGTGGAACGTGCCATTTATTGAGGCGATCAAAACCACGCTCACCGCCATCACCGGCCAGGCCTTCATTACGACCGAAGCGCGGCGCGTGGGCGTGCAAGATGGATTGAAAAAATACGTCGAGTGGTACAAAGCGAATTACGAGAAACTGCCCAAGCAGATTGGCGAACCGGATTTGGACGTCACCGATCCGGCCTATGCGACGAAGCTCAAGGAACTGCGCGAATTGAAACTGACCAAGCGCGAATGGCCCGCGCCCACTGGGACGCTGCCGGTCGATCAAGTCGCCGGCCCCAACAAAAACAGCCCCGATAAAGGCCCGGCGCCAATTACGAAATTCGACGAACGCCCCGCTGACACAAAATTCGGCCAGTCGATCCCCACGGTCTCGCGCGACGACTCGCTCAAGCGCCCCGGCCTGGACCCCGACCAGGCGCCCACGCGCACCGACTCGCTCAAACGCAACGTGGACAAGCTCAACCAAGACGCGCAAAACCAAAACAACAACAGCCGCGACCCGTCGCTGCCGGCGTCAGACCCGTCGATCAAGAAAGTCGATCCGCTGGCAAGACCGCAGGATTTGCGGAAGAATCAGGATCAGTAGGGCGCATCTCCGGCGCGCCATATAGGCCCTCCTATAGGGCCTATATGGCCCATAAGGCTTATCCGAAACGCTACTATTTCTGAAAGATCGGCAAATACCGATACGGCAGCGCCAGAATCATTGTCGCAATGGCCGTCCGGTAGGTGCTTCCCACGTCATCCCCACGCCACGACCCGTCGCCGTTCTGCTGCGTCAGCAACCGATCTCGGATCGCCGGATAATACTTCGACCAGCTTTCCCCGCCGATCTGGAACATGGCCTGAGCGCCGTAGAAATTCGTATAAAAATCGTGATACCCGATGGTGTGGCGCGGGTCGAGATTGCGCTTGAGGTACTCGATGCACTTCTTCGCGTGCTCGTCGTTGTAGCGCCCGGCCATCAGGAAACACGCCACGCCCGCCGCCGACAGCGCCACCGACGACGTCTGCCCGCTTTGGATCGAATAACGAATCCCGCCGTCGCCGTTCTGGCATTTCACGAGGTAATTCACCGAATCGTTGAGCAGTTTCGCCGGCACGTCGATCCCCGCGTTGCGGCAGCTCCGCAGCGCCTGCACTTGCGTGACCGTCACCGAGCCTTCGTCCGCGCCTGAATTCGGGGAGTAATACCATCCGCCGTTCATCGACTGCGACTGCCCAGTCTTCTTCACACCCTGCGTCAGCACCGTCTTGATGCGCTGCCCCATTTCGCCGCTCGGGTCCATGCCGTACATCTCCGCGAGAAACGTCATCGCGAACCCATGCCCGTACATCGTCTGCCCTTCGGTATCCGACGTGATCAGTCCGTCTTTCTGAGCGTGCTTGAGACAATATTCCGCCGCGCGCACGACATTCGACCCAAAGCGCCCCCGTCCCGGCAAATTCCCCGCCGACAGCAGCGCCAGCCCGCTCAAGCCCGTCATCACCATCTTGTACTGCCCGCTGCTGCCTTCGCTGCCCCACGAGCCGTCATGCCCCTGATTCTTGGCGAGCCACGCGCAGCCTTTTTCGATGGACTCATCGACTTTGGGCGTGAGTTCGACGATGTTGTCCTGCGGCGGGCCGTCCTCGACGGCGCAGAGAGCAGTCGCGCAAAGACATGAGAGAACAGGAAGAATAAAGAGGCGAGGCATGAGGAGGGTCTCCAAATAGAGCGCACATATTATAACGTGCGGGTGCGCGTCCACAGGCACTTTTTTACTACAGATTCCCAAGCGCGATGTGCGGCTCAAGGCGGCACATCGCCAAAATAGTTGAGGAAAGATTGGCGCGCGTCTCGCGTTTTCTTGGAAAATTGATGGATATTCGACGGCCTTTGGGCTAGAAAAATGTTTTCGGAGCGCAACCGTTAATGCATACAACCCTGGGCAATGCACCACTCAATATCAGGAAGAGCATAGGCGAACAGAAAGCCACAGGCGCGCATTTTACCCCGGCGGGGCTTGCGGGCGTGTTGGCGCGGCGGCTATGGGCGGAATGCGAGAACATGCAAGGAAAGGATTGTCTTCGAATATTGGACCCCGCGTGCGGTGACGGCGAATTACTTGAAGCGATTTATCGCATGGCACCGGAGAGGACTAAAAGCACAATCACGCTCGTTGGGGTTGATTCTAACCGGGAATCGATTGATGGCGCGAGATCGCGCCTGATGTCCCGCGGGGTGAAGACAGAATTTATCGAAGGCAATTTCCTCGACTTGATCGCAGGTGAGCAAAGCAACTCATTGTTTGAGGATGAAGTCGCTTTGCCAAGTGCGCTGGCGTCGAAGGCTGACATTGTTATTGCCAATCCACCATATGTTCGGACTCAAATCCTTGGCGCGAATAAAGCGCAGGAACTTGCCAAGGTGTTTGAGTTGAACGGCCGCGTGGATTTATATCATGCCTTCGTTGCTGCGATGACACGACAAGTCAAACCGCACGGACTGCTGGGAGTTATTACGTCGAACCGATTCTTATCCACGAAAGGCGGTGCATCGCTTCGCGAATTGCTCGACCGCGAATATGAGCTCGTGGAAATTATGGACTTGGGTGACACCAAACTGTTTGACGCAGCGGTGCTTCCAGCCATTGTTATAGGAAGAAAAAGGGGAGCGGGATTCCGCCGGAATATAAAATCCAAATTCTTGAAAATCTACGAATGTGCGGAGCCGAGTCGGCTTGACGCGATTGAAAAACATTCTATTTACGATCTATTGGAGTCACCGCAAGACGGACGCTTTTTCGCCGAAGGCAAATCGTACGATGTGACCGTAGGTATGTTGCCTTCGCTCGCATGTTCGTCGGCGCCATGGGTAATGCAGTCCGTGAAGGAAGAATCATGGGTTGCTGCCGTCGAGCGGTCGGCGCGATTTAGGGTTGCGGACATTGCGCGAGTGAGAGTAGGGATAAAGACAACCGCCGACAACGTATTTATTCGAGACGATTGGGAGGAATTGAAGAAGGAGATTGAGCCCGAACCGGAGTTGTTGAAGCCACTTGTTTCGAGCGGAGATGTATACCGATGGAGGCGGGCAAACACGCCCGATGATCGACTCAGGCGCATTCTTTACACACACGAGATGATCGGTGAAAAGCGGCGGGTTATCGATTTGAAGAAATATCCACGCGCTGCCCGATATCTCGAAAGCCACCGCAAACAGCTTCATGGCCGAGCGTATGTTATTGACGCGGGGCGGGCTTGGTACGAAATATGGGTGCCGCAAAATCCCGCGGCGTGGAAATTGCCGAAGATCATATTTCCCGACATTAGCCCATCAGCGAAATTCATGTATGACGGCGAAAGGAGCCTTGTCGATGGCAACTGTTATTGGATAACGATGGACGCCGGTGCAAATCCTGAGTTATTATATCTGATACTCGCGGTCGCTAATTCGAAATTGATGGCGCAGTATCACGACTTGTGTTTTCAGAACAAGCTGTACGCCGGCCGCAAGCGATTCTTGACGCAATATGTGGAGCGTTACCCGCTGCCGGATCCGACATCACTTGCAGCATTGAAACTGATTGCATTGTCCAAATCGCTTTGTTCGGAGGCATTTGTATTGGATGAAGAATGCGAATTGGAGTCGCTCGTGGCGGAATCATTTTCGGTCAATCCGGTTATGGCCAACGTGGATTGAATACGACTTTCCCGTCATAGGCGTCAAAGAATTTCATCGGAATCGTTCGCTGCGATTTGAAGCTGCTGGCGGCGACAAAGGTAAAATAGCTGCCCAAATATGCTCCGGGGGATAGCACTACTCCCGCGATGCAATTCTTTGCATCGTTCGTTAACGCGATCAGATATCGCATCGACTCGGTCGTAAATGGGGCGCATGTCGGGATTGTTTCCTCGAATTGGGGACTGTGCATTCCCAAGTCAATTGTCGGCGAATCCTGAAGTTTAACTTCGAGCGCTTGATGGCGAATGTCCGGATAACCGCCTGCAAGAAATTCTTGTTTAGGATACCCGAGCATACTTGCGACGGTGGATTCCAAGAGCTGCCCTTTCGTTCTGGTTGCGCCGGATTCAATTCTCAAACCGATTAAAGAATCCGCAAGCAGGTTGCGCAAGGATTCGAGCGAAAGTAATTCTCCCTTTGTGGGAGCACTGGCAATGCGGCTGGTAGCGAGATCGGCATTACTAGAAATCAAGTCTTTTATCGCAGGAAGATCGGAATGGAATATTAGCGGAGGCGACGCGCTGAGAATGCGCTCTCTCGCTTTCGGCGGTATGATCAACTGCTGTTTTTTCGTCGGTTTTCCAAATGGACCGAAACGATCGACGATATAGTCGGGCGTCAAAATGAAAACCGATCGAATGCGCTGCATCACAGTATCGACACGAACCAAAACAAAACGAACATCGCTGGCGAGCAAATGACTACCGTCGCCAAATTCGATTTGAACGGACGGCGACGCCGGATTTCGGTTCCATACCTGCAGGTTGTACAGGTCGCCGGACGTGACGATGTAAGTGTCAATAAATTCGAGGCGAATCCTTGGTACGCCTTTTGATTTTGGCGGCACGATTTTGAAACCATCGATAGCGCACGGAAGCGGCAGGGCATTGGGGTCGTCGGCCAGCGTATTTGCAATTAGTTTTCTAACGTTTGAGCCGTCAGTGCGCGTTTTGAAGGTCAGCGGAAATTCCACTCCAATCAAGCTTCTGAATCGCGCAACTAACTTTTCAGGCAACGTGAGCGCTAACTTCGATTCAGGAGGGATTTTAAGAATTTCCAGCACAAGTTGGTCTCTTCGGACTCGTGGGCGACGAATTTGGGTCCAAAGTGTTATCGGCGCGAATACAGCATAATTTAGCTGTAATGAGAGATTATGCGCCCATCCTCCCTCAACTTGCCCATAATATCGGGGAACGAATCTCGGGGGACGTGCGCGAAACTATTTTGAAATTCTCGGCCCTTCCCACCGTCGCCAGCAAGGATCAGAGCGCTGGTCCTTGAATTCATCCCCTATTTGAACTTCGGCAGCCGCTCGCGCGTAATCACGTTCGGCGCTAAATAAAGGGCGCGAATCTGGTCGTCTGAATTGCCTTTGAACGTGAGTTCGGCCCAGCTCATGAAGAAACACCAGCGCGGCTGCGCTTCCAGAATTTTGGGCATGGGCAGCTTCTGACATTCGCCGATGGCTATCGGTTTGTCGCCGGCAATCGGCAATATGTAATCGTACCAGCTTTGATTGTAGCCGTCGGCGTAAACGTCGAAGGCGAAGATGTCCCAATATTTCGCGCCGGGATTATATTCCTGAAAATCGCGGCTCATGTCCTGCATGTCCCAAACCCAAATCAGATTGGTGAGACCTTTGACATTGACCAAATAATCGTGCGTGAGCCGGTAGAGTTTCGCCGTGCCGTCGGGACCTTTGCGCCCGCCCCACCAGAATTTACCCTGGTTCATCTCATGCAAGGGGCGGAACAAGACCTGCACGCCATGCGTCTTCAAATGCTCCAGATAAACCGCGTAGCCATCGAGGCGCGACTTCCAGACCTTGTTCAGCGCGCCGCCGTCGCTGATTAAATCCTTCCATTGTTCGTCGCTTAAGTGGCTCATCACGCCGCCGTTCCATGGGCACACTTCCAGCTGGTTGGGCGGAGCGACGTGGGCCATCAATTGAACGATAGCCCCGTTCTCCCATTGTTTCTGGCATTCGCGAATCAGGGTCCAGCGATTCTTCACGTCGTCGGCGCTGAACAGAAAATCGCCGCTCCAGAGGCCGGGCTGGCGGCCGACCAGCGCGGCCATGCGCTCGGTCTGCATAGCCGGCTTGCTGTTGGGTTCGCGGTTGTGGATGCCGGCGACGGTGAACTTGCCGCTGATGCGCTGTAGATAAGCGAGCACAGAGGTGCTCTCGGCGGGATTGCTTTCGGCGGAGCGAATTTCATGGGTTAAGGCGCTCAATAAGAGGGCGAGCATTGAGAATGCGAGCTTCATTTTTATTAGAAACTCCGGGTAGATGAAGCGGTCTTTCACGCTATTGCTCTACACCCAACAAATAAAAAACGCCCCGTTTGATCGGGGCGTTTTTGCATCACATTTATTTTTTGGTCGTCCCCGCGTCTCCTCACTACTCCGGTATAATCTCAATACCATCGATCATCGGTTCTTTCTGATCCGATTTGATGAAATTGATTTCGAGCTTTCCGCCGGTAACGTTCACGTGAAGTTCCTTCACCAGCGCTTTGTTGAAACCGCCGGCTTCCTTGAAGACGTCCAGATTGTTGATCTTCTGGCCCATCGCGTCGATGCTGAAGACGCGGTCGCCGGGTTTTTTGACTTCGTCGAGATTCTCGGCGAAATGCAGCTTGAGCAGGTACTTTCCGTTCGCGAGCGGCCAACTGAACTTTTCCATGTTCGTGTGTTCGCTGCTGTACAATTCCGGATTGTCCGTTCCGGCGATCTTGACTTTGCCGTAATCCAGCATCGCGCCTTCGGAAAATCCCGCATCGGCCAGCCATTCGTTGCCGGCCTTGTCCTTCCAATTCGCCGGCGATCCAGCTTTGATGCGGATGATCCTTGCCACCGGCTGGACTTCCTTCACACCCACACGCGGTTCGATCGGCTTGACCTGCGGCCGCGATTCGACCGGCTTGACTTCGACTTGCTTGGCATCGACGCTGAGCGGCGGCACCAAGTCTTTGGGCATTTCCGACGCCGCGGTTTCGTCGCCGGCGCAGCAATGCTTCTTGTGATGACAGCAGCAGCCGGCGAGCCCCACGACGGCGCTCAACGCGAGGACTAAATACACTTTCTTGTGCGAAAAAATGGACCTCATGACGTTAACCCCCTTCCACCTGCGCCAAATCGGGCGCCCGATGAACCCCCACAGTTCGAATTCATTATCGGACCGCCCGCGCGGGCACTTCACACATTTTCGGACGATGGGGTTAGGCGGGATTCACGCAGAGGCGCAGAGGCGCAAAGAAACGGAATTGGAACAACGAATCGCGCGAATTTTCCAGTAAACTCAACTTTACCTCGATTGAGAATGCCTTTCTATTTGGTTGCGGCCTCCGGCCCCGCTAAGCCTTCGCGTGAGAAAGAAACGAATCTCACTTCTTCCCGAAGAACACGCGCTCAAATTCCGGAATGATCACGGCCTTGCAGGCCTCCGGCGTTGGATGCACGCCATCGGGGACCATGCCGTCGAAGCGTTTTGAGTTGCGGTCCTGGATCGATTTCCAATGGACATAGTGGTCGATCAGCAGCAGCTTTCGCTCGGCGGCGATGTCGCGGTAGATTTGATAATAGTCGGGAAGCTGCCCGCCGCGCTTCGCGCCGTTTTCGCCGGCGACGGAGTTCATGGTCATCAGAATGACTTCGCAGTCCGGCAGCGCTTTTTTGATCGCGTCGATCATCGCGTTCACATTTTTGCGGCAGTCTTCCTTGGAGAGTTTGAAGCGCTGCACCGCGTCATTGATCCCGAATTCGATCAACGCCACGTCGGGCTTCGCGGCGATCACGCGCGATTCGACATTTTGTACGCCCCACGTGGAATTCATTCCCGATTGAGCGCCGTTGAAAATCGAAAGCAACCCCGGATATTTCTCATTGAACTTCTCGCGCAGCTGATTGACCCACGCGCCGCCGGCGGTGAGGCTGGTGCCGTAGACGACCATTTGCTGCTTTTTGCCGGCATCCAACTTTTTGATAAAGCCGGCCGCAAGCTCCTCGCCGCTCAGCGCAGTTGCGGACAACGAGCACATTGACAGGACGAACAGGATACGCACGCTTTACCTCCCATTTGTGCGAAGGGCATTCGCACTTTCGACACGTTTTGCCACAAAATAAAACCACTTTCACCCGCAATAGATCGTCCTATTTCTGAAGGCACGCGGCTTGCTCCCGTCTTTGTTTGTGAACGCCGGCGTAGCGCGCCGATTTTTCTGTTGCATTTAGGAATCGTGGCCGATATAGAGCTTACCATGAACGTGTGGACTTCAAAATGCCTCTTGGCGCTCGCGCTGCTGCAAGGGTTCATCCCGGCGGACCAGTGCGTGTTGAAGCTCGCGGGAATTTGTTGCTGCGATACGGCTGCGGTCGTTCCGGCGCGTTCATGCTGCCACGCCCAAGTTGATAACGCGCGAGATAATCGCTGCAATCATCTTCCTACAAACGACGGCAACCGAAAGCCGTGCTGCGCGTATACGCCGGCGCATAATTTGAACGCGGTCGCGCCGGAGACGCCGGTTGCGGACGCGTACAGCGATTGCATTGCGAATGCGTCGCTGACGGCGCTCGAACCAATGAGCGCTCAAACGTCAAACGTGTCGATTGCTCCCGCAGCGTGCATGTCGCCGCGCGGCACTGACACGCCGCTGTTCGTTCACGTCCACTCGTTCCTCCTCTAAATTCCCAGCCTAACGCATTGTCTGCCTATTGAGCGCATTCACACGCTCCGCAGATCATTGTTGGCGATTTTACACACTGGGATTTCAGAGCCGCGCACGTCAGTAAGCCGCAAATTTCGATGAGGACTCTTCGATGGGAACACAGAATCTGGATTTGAGCGTGCTTTCCAGCGCGCGCCGGCCGGGCGTACAAGCCGCGGTGCCGCTGCCGAAGCGGCGCTGGAAAACGCGCGTGCTGCTGCCTGGCGCAATTCTGCTCTGCTTCGCGGCCGTCTTCGGCTATGCGCTGCGCGAAACGATCCTTCCCGCCACGCGCGTAAAGACCGTGCCGGTCGTCGTGAAAATGGCGGCGGGCGGAAACGCCGAAGGCGTTGTGGCGCAGGCGTCGGGATGGGTCGAGCCGGACCCGTTCCCGATTTATGTCGCCGGTCTTTCGGACGGCATTGTGAAAGAGGTGAACGTGCTGGAAGGCCAGCGCGTGAAAGCCGGCGACGTGGTCGTGCGTTTGATCGACGACGACGCGAAGCTGGAACTCGACTATGCCGAAGCCGAATTGCATCATCACGAACACGACGTGTGTGAATACAAAACCAACGTCAAGTCGGCGCAGGCGGAGTGGGATCATCCGACGGAGCGCACGCGCGCGGTAAAAGTCGCCGAGGCGATGCTGGCGCAAAGCAGGGGTGATCTTCTCGCGCATCACGCCGAATTGGTCGTCGAGAAATCGAAACTTGCGGAACTCGAAGACCAACTACAGCGCGAAACGCCGCTGGCGGCAATCAAAGCGGTCTCTGAATTCCAAAAGGTTCAAACTGAATTAAAGGTTCAGACCCAGAAGGCCATGATTGCGCTTCTCGAGGCCAAGCAGCCGCCGCTGGAGGCGAAAATACAACAGCAGGAAGCGGAACTGGCGGCGGCGCAGGAAGGCCTTGCGCTGCGCATTCCAGAAGCGCGCTTGCTCGAAGAGAACATCGCCAAACTCGCCGCGGAACTGCACACGGTTGAGACCATCCGGGTGAAACGCGATCAGGCGAAGCTGCGCCTGTCGCGCATGGAAGTGCGTTCGCCGGCGGACGGCATCGTGATGGAGCGCATGGTCGAGCCGGGCGCGAAGCTTTACGTCAACATGCAGGAAAAGAATTCGGCGCAGGCGTTGAAGCTCTACAATCCCGCGAAATTGCAGGTGCGCGTGGACGTGCCGCTGGTCGATGCGGCGAAAGTCGGCGTCGGGCAGAAAGCGCGCATCGTGGTTGAAGTGCTGCGCGACGTCACCTTCGAGGGCGTGGTCACGCGCGTGCTGCATGAAGCCGATATTCAGAAGAATACGCTGCAGGTGAAAGTGGCGATCAACAGTCCGCGCGAGGAACTGCGCCCGGAGATGCTGGCGCGCGTGCAATTCATCGCGCTCGAAAAAACCGACGGCAAGGAGAAGGAGCCGAGCCAGCGAATTTTCGCGCGCGAGAATTTGATCAAGAACGGCGGCGGGCATGTTTTCACGTGGATCGTGGACAAAGGAAAGCGGATGGCTGTTCATCGGCCGGTCACGCTGGGAACGCTCAAGCAGGATGGATGGGTTGAAGTGAAGGAAGGCTTGCAGCCGGGCGACTCGTTGATCGACGGCGACACGTCGCATTTGACCGATGGACAGCGGGTGAGAATCGAAGAAGAGGAAGCACCGGCGGCGAAAGACGAGCACGCGCATTGAGTATGTAGAACGGAGCTCCCGCTCCGTTCAATTTCAGAATTCATCTGAACGGAGCAAAAGACATGTCGTACATCGAATGCAAAAAATTGACACGCGCGTTCCACAAAGGCGACGCGGTCATCACACCGCTCAAGGACCTTGATCTTCAGATTGAGGAAGGCTCGTTCCTCGCGCTAATGGGGCCGTCGGGCAGCGGCAAGACCACGCTGCTCAATTTGATCGCGGGCATCGACACGGCGACGTCGGGAAGTTTGACGATCGGCGGCATCGAGTTGACCGAGATGCCGCGCTCAAAATTGGCGTCGTGGCGCGCGGAGAATATCGGCTATATTTTTCAGCTCTACAATCTTGTGCCGGTGCTCACCGCGTATGAGAATGTGGAACTGCCGCTGCTGCTGCATAGCTTCAGCCGCAAGGAACGGCACGCGAAAGTTTCGCTGGCGCTGGAACTGGTCGGCCTTGCCGACCGTCACGATCATTATCCCCGGCAATTGAGCGGCGGCCAGGAGCAGCGCGTGGCGATTGCGCGCGCGATCGTGGCCGACCCGCGCATTATTGTCGCGGACGAACCGACCGGTGATTTGGATGCGTCCGCCGCTGCCGCGACAATGGCGATGCTCAAGCGGCTGAACGTCGAATTCAACAAAACGATGATCATGGTGACGCACGACCCGAAGACCGCGGCGTTTGCGCAGAAGACGCTGCATCTGGAAAAGGGCCGATTGTTGGAAAGCGCGGAATTGGAAGTGGAACGCGCGCGGCACGCGGAGGCGCATGTGGCCTGAGTGCGTGGGTGGCTCATTGAAGGTTCGTTTAGAGGAATTGAATCATGGTATCGCTGAAATTCGTCCCCTTCGCCGTAAAACAAATCCTGCGCCGCCGCGCGCGCACGCTGCTGACGATCGCCGGCGTGGCGACGGCGATGTTTTTGTTCTGCGCAATTCAGTCAATGCAGCAGGGCATGAAAGACGCCGCTGAAGCCAACGCCGCCGAGACGACGCTGATTGTCTACCGCGAAAATCGGTTCTGCCCGTTCACAAGCAAATTGCCGGAACGCTACGAAGGCCGCATCGCCGCGATTCAGGGAGTGAAAAGCGTGCTCCCCATGAAAATCGTGGTGAGCAATTGCCGCGCGAGTTTGGACGTAATCACCTTCCGCGGCGTGCCGCCGGAGAAATTGAGCGCGCAACTGTCCTCACAATTCCGCGTGATTTCCGGATCTATTGCCGATTGGAACCGGCGCAGCGACGCGGCGCTCATCGGCGAAACGATGGCCATACGGCGCGGTTTGAAAGTCGGTGACCGCTTCGACGCCAACGGCGTGGTGACGTACATCGCGGCGATTGTCGATTCGGACGAAGCGCAGGACAAAAACACGGCGTACGTCCATCTTGAATTTTTGCAGCGCGGCTCGGCGATCAAATCGCTGGGCATCGTGACCGAATTCATTGTGAAAATAAACGACCCGAAGGACCTCGAATCCGTCGCACAAAAAATCGACGCCGAATTCGCGCACGACACCGAACCCACGCAAACGCGCTCGGAGAAGGCGTTCGTTGCCCGTGCCGCCGGCGATCTGCTTGAACTGATCGGCTTTACGCGCTGGCTCGGATTAGGCTGCGTCGTCGCGGTGCTGGCGCTGGTTGCGAACACGGTGGTGATGTCGGTGCAGGATCGCGTGCGCGAACACGCAGTCTTGCAGACGCTGGGTTTCAAAGGGAATTTGATCGCGCGTTTGATCGTCCTTGAAGGGGCGATCGTGAGTTTCGCGGGCGGCCTCGTCGGCGCGGGACTGGCTGTGCTGGCACTGCGGTGGGGCGGCCTGTCTCTCTCGACAGAAGGCGTGAACATTAATTTCTCGGCCAGCCCGCGGATTTTGATCACGGGCTTGGCGGTGTCGCTGGCGTTGGGAATTGTCGCGGGGCTGGTGCCGGCATGGCAGGCGTCGCGAAGGGATATTGTCGAAGGGTTTAGAGCGGTGTGAAGAACGTGGAACATGGAATGTGGAATGTAGAATGCGGAATAAGAAATTCCACATTCCGAATTCTACATTCCACATTCAGAAATGAGCAAGCGATGAAGCTGATACCGTGGGACTACGCCGTTCGAAATTTGGGGCGGAACAAAATTCGCCTTGTGATGAGCATTGGCGGGGCGGCGCTGGTGGCGCTGCTGGTGCTGGGCGCGGCGGCGTTCGTGAGCGGGATGCAGAAGAGCATGCATCTAAGCGGCGTGTCGAAAAACGTGCTGCTCATCGGCGCGGGAAGCGAAGAAAGTTTGGAACGCAGCGAGATCGGCAATGGCGTGGCGAGCATTGCCGCGGCGAGCATCGAGGGTTTGAAGACGCAACTGGGCGTGCCGTACGTGTCGCCGGAAGTGCAGATGGCAACGATCGTGAAACTCGACAAGGACGGCGCGGAATCGGCGCTGTCGCTGTTTCGCGGCGTAACGCCGACGGCGTTCCTGGTTCATCCGCAAGTGCGCATCACCGAGGGGCGCGCGCCGGGCACGAACGAAATCCTGGTCGGACGCCTGGCCGCCGCGCGCATGGGCATCGCGGATTCGAAACTTGCGATTGGAAAATCAATTTGGTTCGAAGGCCATCCTTGGCTGATCTCTGGACGATTCGAAGCGCCGAACACGGTGATGGAGGCGGAACTGTGGACGCCGCTGAAAGATTTGCAAATCGCCGCGCGGCGCGACAACGTTTCGACGGTTGTCGTGACGCTGGACGAGGGCGAGATCGACGACGTGCGCGCGTTTTGTGCGCAGCGGCTGGATTTGGAATTGGTTGCCGTGCCGGAAAGCGAGTACTATTCGAAGCTCGCGACATTTTACAAACCGGTGCAGGGCATCGTGTGGATCACAGCGTTTTTGATTGCGCTGGGCGGATTGTTCGGCGGGTTGAACACGATGTACGCCGCGTTCGCGGCGCGCACGCGCGAGCTGGGCATGCTGCAAGTGCTCGGCTACGGGCGTGTGGCGCTGATAGTGAATTTGATGCAGGAATCGCTGATCGTGGCGACCGCCGGCGGGCTGCTTGCCGTGGGCATCGGTTTTTTGTTTCTCGACGGATTAGCGGTGCGCATCACGATGGGCGCGTTCGGATTGTCGGTGGATGCCGGCGTGATTCTCGCGGCATTGGGTGCTGCGCTGGCGCTCGGAGTGGTTGGCGCGCTGCCGCCGGCGTGGCAATGCATGCGCATGCCGATCGCGGAAGCGTTGAAGAAGTAGGTAGTAGGGCAGCTTTTTAACGGGAGAAATGAACGATGAATCAGATCAAATGCGGGTTAGCGCTTTTTGTCTTTACGATGATGTTGGCTGCGCGCGCGGCGGACAAATTGCCGGAGAATCTATTCATAAAAGAATCGCCGACAAAAGCATCTGACGTCGGCGAATTAAAAAAGTCCGCGAAAGAGGGTGACGAAATTGTGTTGCGCGGCCAGGTCGGCGGCCAGGCCAAGGATGTGTTCAACGCCAGCCGCGCATCCATGATGGTCGCGGATATGAAGCTGACGCCTTGCAACAAAAAGCCCGGCGACACCTGCGAAACGCCGTGGGATTTCTGTTGCGTGGCCAACGACGAGAAAGCCGCGAACATCGCGATCGTGCAGGTCGTGGACGAAAAAGGAAAGCTGATCAAATCGACGTTGAAGGGCGCCAACGGCCTCGATCATCTGAGCGTGGTCGTCGTGAAGGGCAAAGTGGCGAAGAAGGACGGCGTGAATTTGATTGTGAATGCGACGGGGATTTATGTGGAAGCGGCGGAGAAGAAATAGGAGCGGCGGCACTCTTGCCGCCGTTCGCACGGGGCCATCGTTCGGCGGAAAAAGTGCCGCCGCTCCTAATGAAAAACGCCGCTCATCGCGGCGTTTTTCATATCGAATCACAAGTGGCGGAATTACTTCTGCACCGATTCCTGCTGCATCTTCGTCTGTAGGGAGTTGAAGGTGCCTTCGTCCATCACGGCCCAGCCATTCAGTTCCTTCGGCAAAATCGTGTTGGCGCTGACGCTGGCCATCTTGCGGTCGGGGAAGACGGAACTGGTTGTGATCTTGGGCGTCAGCACGCCGTAGCCGGGATGCGCCATCTTGTCTTCATCGACCTTGGGCGCGTCCATGTTGGTCAGCCGCTTGAAGAGCGCGGGACTGACGGCGATCCAGTGATCCACGTTCGACGGCACCACGGCGCCGGCTTGCAGCACGCCGTATTTCACACCCTTCTCTTCTTTGATGGGCAGCGGCTTGGCGGGTTCAACGACGACTGATTGATACGTCGGCGAAGATTGATCATAATAATCGTCGTGGTGCTTGTTACAGCCGGCGATGAGCGCGACGAGCGACGCGACCAAGGCGCAGGCGAGAATTCTTGCGGGGAACGTATGCATTGTGGTTTGTCCTTTCGGCGGATTGACGGGCGAAATTCTCACGGGCTAAAAGCCCGTGTTACTCTACAAAATCGAGCAATTCCAAAACGCGCTTGTGATCGCCGGCTTGAAGCGCGGCCGTGGCCTGGCGGATGCGTTCGGCCATGACGCGCAGTTCGAAGCGCGTGGTTTTCATCTGCAATTTTTCCAATTGTTCCTTGGTCGCTTTTCCACCCTTGGTCACGTTTGCGACTTCCTGCACCAGCGCGGCGTGTTCCTTTTTTAATTCAGTGGCGTTCGCGCTGACCATCCCCTTCAGATCTTCCTCGGCTTTTTTGAGCTTTCCGGCCAAGTCATCCTTAAGGTACTTGATGTCGCGTTCGGCATTGGCCAGACCCTGTGTGGTGTTGGTCAGGTCCGAGCGCGTTTTCTCCAACTCCTTCTCGTGCGCATCGACTTTTCCCAATGCGCCTTTCAAGCTCGTGGCGAAAGCATCGGTTTCTTTGCGTGCGGCTGCCAGATCGGTACTGAGCTTCTCCTTGTCGGCTTCCAGTTTTTTGTTTGCGTCGGTCAGCTTCGAAATCTCGCCGCCCAATTCCTTCTTTGCGGCGGCGAGCTTTGTTTCAGAGTCCTCGCTTTGTTTCTTCAGCGAGACTTTCAGTTCCTCGGCGGCAGCCACAGCGGACGCGGCGGCCTTTTTGTTTTCTTCCAAATCCTTCGCAGTCTTCTCCGCGCTGGCGCTAATCTGCCCGTTCAACACGAAATACACCACCACGACCGCAATCAGCAACACCGCTGATACCGCATAGAAAATTGTCGAACTCACGGAATTCGGCGACGACACGGCGCCGCTCGCGGGTGCGTTGTCTGCCATGGATGGACCCCCTATCCGAATGAATTATGGATTCGAGGTCTTGATTATTCCACCCGTTTCCTTTTTGTCAACGAAGTCAAGCAGGTCCATGACTTTCTTGTGATCGTTTTCGCGCAGCGCCTGAGCGGCCTGCTTGGCGCGTTCGCTCATGACCTTCAATTCAAATTGTACGGTCTTGGTTTTGAGTTGTTCCAACTCGACCTGAGTGACTTTGCCGCTGCCGGTCACGTCGGCGACTTCCTTGACCAGGGCGGCGTGTTCGCGTTTCAGATCGGCGTGCGCGTTGTCGAGCTTGCCGATGTCGCCTTTGACGAGTTCGAGCTTTTCATTGATTTCGCCGACATTCTTCTTGAGGTAGGTCACGTCCACGTCGATGCGATGCACGTCGGATTTGGTGCCGGACAGATCTTCGCGCGTCGCGGCGATTTCGGAGGCGTGCTTGCCGGTCACGTCTTTGAAGTTCAGCGAAAGCGTGTCGTAATCCTTGCGCACCATCACCAATTGATTGGATAGAGTTTTGTTTTCGGTTTCAAGCGAGGTGACTTCCTTTGCGCGCGCGGCTTTTTCCTCCTCGATCAGCGTGTCAGTCTTTTTTTTCTGCGCCTCAATCGCGTTGTTGAGCGCGATGTTGAATTTTTCGCGGGTATCGCCGAGGTCTTTGTTAAGCAGCACATAAACGCCGACGGCGCCGCCGAGCAACACGACAGCGACAGCCCAGAACAAAATTGGATTGACGCCCTTGGCGGGCTGAACGGGTTGAGCGGCTGGTGCCTGATGTTCAGGCTCCGCAGGGGTTGGAGTGTGAATCGTAGTTTCGTCCATTGAATCAAGACCTCCAGAGAGAGCGGCATGGTTTCAGACGAATGCAACCCGCCGATTTTTGGGCAAAAAGCACAAACGCTTCGCGTCGAAAAAAAGACGCTGGAAGAAGCGCGATATTCAAACTATCGGCAGCATTATGGAATTGAATCAGGCAATGTCTAACGGAATTTGGGGATGCGAGGATGCGATTTGCGCGTGGCGGAGATTTATTGCTTCTTTAGAATTTCTTCGTAGCGGTCGTTGCCCACCGATCCAAGTCCAATAAACGACTCCATCTTTTTCAATACCCAGCACTCGACAATGAATGTTGGCTCTAGCGCGCCAGCGAGAATTGCCCACTTTCTTAGAATGAAGCGATGGATGCCGTTCCTCGCTTTTCAATAACGCAAATGCTTCATCCGCTAGTTGCTGAGTTTCCGCCGGAAGAGCGCGGTAGTGAAGCCAGAAAGTTTTGGTCGCCCGATGGATCACAACTCGGTATGATCCCCTGCTTCGATGTCCTTAAGCGCCTGTCCGAAAAGATTATCTAATCTGCCCGCGGCTGCATCGGCCTCAATCTGCTTGTCCCATTCGTCGGAATCGAATTGAAAAAAACACGACCGGAATTCGCGCAGTTCTTGAGGCGAAAGCTTGGTGACAGCCATTTCTATTTCTGCAATCGTGCTCATGCGTTCAATCTTAAGGATTCGGCGCTGGATTCAAGCGAAAACTTTCTACGGCGTCTCCTTCAAAATCGCCAGCAGATGCTCCGTCAGTTCCGGATCGAATTGCGTGCCTTTGCCTTTTTCAAGTTCCTGAACCACGCGCTCGCGGCTGTACGGCTCCTTATAAGTGCGGCGCGTGGACATCGTGTCGTAGGAATCGGCCAGCGCGATGATGCGCGCCCAGAGCGGGATGTCTTCGCCCTTCAAGTTCGCGGGATAGCCGCGGCCGTCCCAGCGTTCGTGGTGGTGCGTGATGCCGGGAAGCAAATCGCCGAGCGGTTCGAGCGACGCGAGCAAATCGCGTGCGATCGTCGGGTGCTTCTTCATGATCTCGAATTCTTCCTCGGTCAGGCGCTCGGTCTTGCTCAGGATTTCATCGGGGATCCCGATTTTGCCGAAGTCGTGGAAGAGCGCGGCGAGGCCCAGGCGGTTGAGTTCGTCTTCGCTCAGCCCCTTGCGCCGGCCAATCATGCGCGACCACTTCGCCACCGAATGGCTGTGGAAGCGCGTGTACGGGTCTTTCGATTCGAGAATCTTCACCATCACGGTCAGAATATTCACGAACAACTCCTGCGTGCGCGAATCGTTCTCCTGGACCATCGCGTCGATGCGGTGCGTGGTGAGCACGGTTTCGACTTTGAGTTCCAGGCCTTCTTCGCCGCATTCTTCAATGGCCAGATAATCGTTGATGCCCAATGCTTGAGCGCGTTCGCGCGCTTCGGCGTTGTAATTGCGCGTCGTCGCCAGCACCGGGCCTTCGTATTCCTGGCGCAGGACCTTCAAGCCCTCCCACGCGCCGCTGTCGCCGGAGTCGAGGCCGAAGAGGACCAAGTCAGCGCGGCCATTGCGCTGGCGGGAAAGATGTTCCTTGATTATGGTTGGCGTGGCCGCATAGGCTGAGACGCGCCGATAGCCCGCTTTGAATAACGCTCGTTCCTGAAAACCGCGTGTGCTCTCGACGTCGTCCAAAACGACGAGGTCTGTTCCCGAACGATTGTTCTCGATTACTGTTCCGGCCACGATTATCGCCCCCCCGATGTTAGTATCGGCCTACAGGTGCAACACGCGAGCCAAAAAATATTTTTTTCAATTTTCATCGAGAAAGACTCAAGTTCCCTGTGAAAGCCGCCGCGCGAAGCGCTGGCGGCGCGTCGGTCATTGACACTTTTTTCCACCACACAATGCGCATTGGCAACGGGGATTGTCATTCGAAATATCGGACAATTCGATATTTGCATCGTAAACATGGGTTGTGACTCAAGAAGCGAATGCGTGCGCCGCGAGGTTTTGAAAGCTCGCTTGCATAATAAAGTTTGCACGCGTTAATGCAACGCAAACCGGCTGCACTGGTGACGCGCAAGTGCAAAAGATGCTGCACCAAAATGCACGTGGCAAGTTCTGCTTGGTGAGGTGCGCGTGTGCAACGCTGCACATGTAACTGCGCTGACGGTCGGACATATATTCCGATAATCTGGTTGAGGTTTGCCGTAGTAGTTTGTGGTGAGGTTTTGGAGGCGGATCATGGTCAATGTGAATGTGCGCTCGGTGAGCATTTTTTCAGCCGCGAAAATGACCGCCGTGGTCGCGATGGTCGTGGGTATTTTTACCGGCGTTTTTTACGGGCTGATCTTTTTGCTCCTCGGCGCGCTGAATGCCAGTAATTCCAGTTCAACTAGTTCAAACTACGGTGTCCCCGTGTTCTTCGCGGTGATGGCGATGCTGGCCGCGCCTTTGGCCAGCGCTCTCGCCGGATTCATCCTCGGCGCGGTGGCTGCGTTTGCGTACAACGTGGCCGCGCGATTTTTTGGAGGGATTGAGGTTGAGTTGGTGCATCCACAGCCGGCGGCGGCAAGGGATCTGATGGCGGAGCATTCGTAAAGTGCCAGGACGCGCTTGCCGCTTACTTGCGTGCGCGGCCCTGGCACCGCGAACCACTTGACACTCCTCTGAAAATCGCAAAGATAACGGCAGCGATTCAGCACACGAAAAACTCATCGGCGGACAGCAACGTCCGCCACTGCCAAGGAGACTTAAACCATGCCCGTCAAATACGGTATCATCGGCTGCGGCGCGATTGCGCAACGCCGCCACATTCCCGAATGCGCCGCCAATCCAGATTCGAAAGTCGGCGCCATCGCCGACCCGGTCAAGGAACGCGTGGACGAGATCGCCGCCAAATACGGCGCGAAGGCCTACACCGATTACAAGGAAATGCTCAAAGACGCGACGCTCGACGCGATCGTGGTCTGCGGGCCGAACACGCTGCACGCATCGCAAAGTATGGAAGCGCTCAACGCCGGCAAGCATGTGCTCTGCGAAAAGCCGATGGCGACCACCCGCGCGGACGCGAAGGCGATGATCGACTGCGCGGCGAAGAACAAAAAATATTTGATGATCGGATTGAATCAGCGCTTGATGCCGCCGCACGTGCGCGCGAAGGAAATTTTGCAATCGGGGAAGCTGGGCAAAGTGCTCGCGTTCCGCACCGCGTTCAAGCATCCCGGCCCGGAGGGCTGGTCGGTCGAGGGCGCAAAGAGCTGGTTCTTCAAAAAGGGCATCGCGTCGATGGGCGTCACCGGCGATCTGGGCGTGCACAAAGCCGATCTGTTGCGCTGGCTGCTCGGCCAGGAATTTTCCGAAGTCGGTGGATTTATTTCGACGTTGGATAAGCGCGATCCCGACGGCAATTTGATCGACATCGACGACAACGCGTACTTGACTCTCAAAACGGCGAAAGGCGTGATCGGCAGCATGATTTTGAGCTGGACCAATTACGGCGCGGAAGAAAATTACACGGTGCTGTACTGCGAGAAGGGTGTGCTCTCGCTGGGCGTCGATCCCGTTTACGGCGTGATCGTGAATTACCGCAACGGTGACAAGGAACTGTACAAGGTCGGCGAGATGTCCACGAACGTGAAGCAAGTGCCGTCTGGCGTGATCGATCTGTTCACGAAATGCATCGTGACGAAGACGCCGCCCGAGATCGACGGCATGGAAGGCTACCGCTCGCTGGACGTCATTTTGACGGCAATGGAAGCGGCGTCGCAGGGAAAGATCGTCAAAATCGGTTAGTTCGAGTTCGTAGTCCCGAATTTAGTTCGTTGTCCCGCCTTTAGGCGGTCGGCGCCGGCGGGAAGACTCGCCGGCGCCAGCCTTTTTCACGCGACACTACGCTGCGAGATTTCTTATGAAGCGGCTTCTCCTTTTTTTCTTCGCAATTTTAACGGCGTTCAGTTTCGCCGGAGACGCATCGGGCAACCGCCTCGTTTACCTCGACGAAAACGATCCGTATTACGTCTCGCTCAACTTTCCGAAATTAGTCACGCCGCAGTGGATCGGCGAAGAAGGCATCGACGCTGCAATCATTTTGTCGATCGACGACCTGCGCGATCCGCCAAAGTACGAAGCGTTCCTGCGTCCGATTTTGACGCGGCTAAAGGAAATCGATGGCCGTGCGCCACTGAGCATTTTCTGCAACCGAACGGACACGGCGCATCCGCTCTTTCAAACATGGCTCAAAGAAGGCGTGAGCCTCGAAAACCACACGCTCACGCATCCCTTCCCGATGCTCAATTCGAACAGCATGTCCAAATCGAAGCGCGATTACGATGGCGGGATCGATCAATTATTGGAGATTCCCGGCAACCATCCAGTCGCTTTCCGCACGCCCAACTGCGACGGGCGCAACACGCTCAGCCCGCGCTTTTTTACGGAGATGTTTAACAAGACCACCGAGAAAGGGAATTTCCTCTCGATCGATTCGTCCGTCTTCAATTTTCCGACGGCGAACGATGCGGAGTTGCCGAAAAAAATCGTGACGGATGCCGATGGCCGCGACCGCTTCCTGAAATTCATCCCCACCGAAGTCTTAGTCAATTCGATCTTCGATTATCCGTACCCCTACGTGATCGGGCGGCTGTGCTGGGAATTTCCGTGCATGGCGCCGAGCGATTACGAGGCGCAGGTGCAGAACGGCGTCTGCTCGCCGAAGACGTTGAACGACATGTCCGCGGGGCTTGACGCTGCGGTCGCGAAAAAAGGCGTGTTTACGATCTGTTTTCATCCGCACGGGTGGATTAAGAACATGCAGATTGTGGAATTGATCGACCGCGCGGTCGCGAAGCACGGAAAGAAAATCAAATTCCTCACCTTCAAAGAAGCGCAGGAACGCATCGACAAAAATCTGCTGAAAGGCCAGCCGCTGCGCAACGCGAAGGGGCAGGACAACGGCGTGCGGCTGCTTGATCTGGACAACGATGGGTATTTGGACGTGGTGATTGGAAATGATAAAACGAAACTCACGCGCGTGTGGGACTCGAAAGCAAACGCGTGGCAGGAATTTGAACTTCCAACGCCGCTTGTCAACGGCGACGGCGCGGAGCTTGGTGTGCGTTTTGGAATTTTGCGCGGTGATGGGCTGGCGTCGCTGATTCAGCGCGATGAAAAAACTTCGCTGGCTTACGAATTCGCGAACGATCACTGGGCGGACGTAGGCGCACTCAGCGGCGAAGACGCGAAGCAGATTTTTACGATTCAAAACAGCCGCGACCGCGGCGTGCGGCTGCGCGATCTCGACGGCGATGGAATCTGCGAAATGATCGTGAGCAACGATACGCAGAACCTTGTGCTGAAATGGTCGGAGCAGGATCGCGCGTGGACAAAACTTCCCTTCGCGCTTCCAGCCGGCACGAGCATCGTCGATGCCGACGGCGCGGACAACGGCCTGCGCTTTGTCGATCTCAACGGCGACGGATTCGCGGACATCGTTTTCTCGAATGAAGCGCGCTACTCCGTGCATCTGTTCACGTCGATGAAAGACGGCTGGAGCAACGAAATCACCAAAGCCGTGCGCACAGCCACAGCGCCCTATTGGGATCTGCGCGCGAGCGCGGAGGTTCCGATGATCGCGCGCGGCGGAACGAGCAACGGCGTGTGGTTTCATTCGAAATTCATGAACGTGCAGAATGAAAACGTGACGTTCGACCGGATTTCGTTCGCCGATCTCGCGATGGGCGTGCAGAACGCTCGCACGCCGCACCCGCCGCCGCAGCCGCCGGCGGACGCGAAGCAGACGTTGAAATTGCATCCGGGATTTTCGGCGGAGATCGTGGCGCAGGAGCCGATGCTGCAAGACCCGATTGCGTTCGATTGGGGGCCGGACGGAAGACTGTGGGTGGTCGAGATGAGCGATTATCCGCTGGGCGTGGACGGAAAGGGCAAGCCGGGCGGGCGCGTGAAATGTTTGGAGTCCACGAAGGGCGACGGCAAGTACGACAAGTGCACGACTTTTCTCGACAACCTGAATTTTCCGACGGGCGTGACGGTGTGGAAAAAAGGCGTGCTGGTGTTCAGTCCGCCCGATTTGCTCTATGCGGAAGACACCAAAGGCGACGGCGTGGCGGATAAGCGCGAAGTGCTGTTCACCGGATTCAAAGAAGGCAACCCGCAGCATCGCGCCAACGGCCTCGTTCGCGGATTGGATAACTGGCTGTACGGCGCGAACGGCGACAGCGGCGGTGTCGTTAAATCGCTGAAGACCGGAAAAAGCGTGGACATCGGCGCCCGCGATTTTCGGCTTAAGCCCGACGAGGGGCTGTTCGAAACTGTCGCGGGGCGCACGCAGTACGGGCGCGTGTGCGACGATTGGGGGCATTGGTTCGGCAGCATGAATTCAGCGCCGCCGTATCACTATCCCATAGAGGAGCGCTACCTGAAGCGCAACCCGCACGCGGTGGTGACAAAGACCGCGGCGACATTCGGCGATCATCCGCTGTTTCCGACCAACACGGGAATTCCCGGATTTAATTTCACGCGGCGATTCACGTCCGCGTGCAGCCCCGCGATTTATCGCGACGATCTGTTCGGGGCGGAGTACGCGACGAGCATTTTCGAGAGCGAGCCGGCGCACAATCTGGTGCATCGCGAAGTCTTGAGCCTGCAAGGTTCGGCGTACACCAGCGAGCGCGCGGCGGACGAACCGGACTTCGATTTCGTGGCGTCGAGCGACGTGTGGTTCCGGCCCGCGACGGTCAAAGTCGGCCCCGACGGCGCGCTGTGGATCGCGGACATGTACCGCTACGTGATCGAGCATCCGCAGTGGATTCTCAAGACCACGCAGAACCGCGTCGATCTGCGCGCGGGGAGCGACCGCGGGCGGCTGTACCGAATTTATCCGGCGAACAAACGCCCGCGCGCAATTCCGCGCCTCGACACGCTCGACGGACCGGCGCTGGCCGCGATGCTCGACAGTCCCAGCGGCTGGCAGCGCGATCTGGTTCAGGAGATGATCGTGCAGCGTCAGCAGAAAGAGCTTGCGCCGCAGCTCGAAAAACTGGCGCTCGAAAACGCGCACCCGCAATGCCGCCTGCATGCGCTCTGCACGCTCGACGGACTCGGCGCGCTGACGCCCGCGGTTGTGCTGAAGGCGCTGAGCGACATGCACGCGGGTGTGCGCATGAATGCGCTGCGGCTGAGCGAGCAGTTCGTAGTCCCGCCTTTAGGCGGAACCGCGCTCGAGGACCAAACGCCGGCCGGCCGCCTAAAGGCGGGACTACGAACGCAATTGGCCGAGGCGATTCTCGCGTTCCCCGAAGATCCAAACGACGACACACTGAATCTGCAACTGGCCTGCACGCTCGGCGAACTGGACGACGCGCGCGCCGGGGAGCGGCTGAGCCAGTTGGCGCTCAAGCACAACGGCGATGTGTATTTCGTCTCGGCGGTGCTCAGTTCGCTCAACAAAAGCAATTACGCGCAGACTCTGTCCGCAGCGCTCAAGACGGGAGATTCGCAATTCATCGGCAAGCTCGCGTCGCTGGCGCCGCACCTCGCCGGCGAAAAAACATTTGCCTCGCTCTTTCTTCAAATCGCCGCCGCGCCGAACAACATCGACGCGCTCGGCGCGCTGCTCGACGGCTCGGCAGTGCCGCTGGCCAAACTCGTGCCCAACGACCCCGCGGTGCGCATCGCGCTTGCCGCGGTGTGGGAAAAGGCGCGCGCCGCGGCGACGAAAGCGGACGCGGATCCCGCCGAGCGCCTGCGCGCGCTCAAGATTCTCGGCCGCGACGAGTCCAGCCGCGAAACGGACATTGCGATCATCACGGGATTGCTCAAGCCGCAGTACGACGTCGAAACTCAATCCGCCGCGGTCAACGCGCTGATTGCGCTCAACGATCCGAAAGTCGGCGAGATTCTGCTCGCCGGCTGGCGCAGCTACGGCGCGGCGTTGCGCTCGCAAGTTGCGCAGGCGATGTTCCGCCGCGAAACGTGGCTCATCGCCGAATTGAAAATGCTCGAAGAGAAAAAAATCCTGCCGCACGAACTCGATGCGTCGCAGCGCGCGCGGATGCTGTGGGACACGCGGCCGGCGATCAAGGAGCGCGTGGATAAAATTTTCGCCGGCGCGGTGAATCGCGACCGGCAGAAAGTGGTGGATGCGTACAAACCCGCGCTGGGCTTGCAGGGCGCCGCAGAATCGGGCGCAAAAATCTTCACGGAGAAATGTTCGATCTGCCATCATCTCGGAACAGTGGGCACGGCGGTCGGGCCGAATCTGGACGCGCTCGCCGACAATTCGCCGGAAGCGCTGATGATCGCGATCCTCGATCCGAACCGCGCGATCGAGCCGCGCTATATCAGTTACACGCTGGCGACGACGGACGGGCAGCGCTTCACGGGATTGATCGACGCGGAGACGCCGACGTCGGTCGTGCTGCTCGAGCAGGGCGGCAAGCGGCAGACGATTGCGCGCGACCAGATCAAGGCGCTGGCGAGTTCCGGAATTTCGCTGATGCCGGAAGGCTTGGAGACGGGCATCAGCGCGCAGGATTTGGCGAACCTGATCGCGCACGTGCGCTCGTTCCGCCCCGCGCCGCCGCGCAGAGTTTTCGGCGGGAATCTGCCGGAGACGATCAAGCCCGACGCGAAGGGCGTGCTGCTGCTGCCGGCGAGCGCGTGCGAAATTTTCGGAAGAACCATCGCGTTCGAGACGGAGCACAGCAACCTCGGCTACTGGAGCAACAACGAGGATTACGCGGAGTGGACGGTCGATGTGCCGCGCGCGGGGAAGTACGAGGTGACGCTGGATTATGCGTGCATGAAAGACTCGGCGGGAAATTTGTACACGATTCGTGCGGGACTGAATGAACTCGCCGGCAAAGTCGCCGGCACGGGGACGTGGGAGGATTACCAGCAGGCGAAGGCGGGCGAGATCGCGGTGGACGCGGGCAAGCAGAAGATTTCGTTTCGCGCAGGCGGGCCGATCAAGCAGTCGTTGATCGATTTGAGGGCGCTGAAGTTGACGCCGGTGAAATGAAGTGGAGAAAGATTCATTTCTCCGAGCGGCGCGGAGGCGCAAAGAATCAAAAGAGATCGCGGCGAAAGATTGAAGTTGCGTCCGACGCTGAATCGGACAAAATCGCTCCGCAAGGGAGCAACCGAAAACGTTGGAGGCCGCCACTCAATTCATGCCGCGCATTTTATTCGATTCGCACATGCACACGCCGTTATGCAAACACGCCGCGGGCGACCCGGAGAATTACGCGGAAGTTGCGGAACGGCGCGGGCTGCGCGGCGTGATTTTCACCTGCCACAATCCAGTGCCAAACTGGGGCGCGAACGTGCGCATGGACGAGCGCGAATTCGAGACCTACGTCGCGATCGTTGAGCACGCGCGCAAGAAAATGGCCGGGCGGGTGGAAGTGCTGCTGGGATTGGAGAGCGATTACGCGCCGGGCATGGAGGCGTATCTTGAAAAACTGCACGCGCGCGTCCCGCTGAATTTTGTGCTCGGCTCGGTCCATCCCCAATTAGCGGAATATCGCGCGCGTTACTTTGCGGGCGACGCGGTTGCATTTCAGCGCACGTATTTTACGCATCTGGCAGAGGCGGCCGAGAGCGGCCTATTCGATTGCCTCTCGCATCCGGATTTGGTGAAGAACATGTTCCCGACGACGTGGGATCTTGCGGCGATGCTCGATCACATCCGGTCGATTCTCGACCGCATCGCGAAGACCGGAATTGCGATGGAGCTGAACACATCGGGATTGCAAAAGGCCGTCGAAGAGATGAATCCCGGACCGGAAATTTTGCGCGAAATGTGCCTGCGCAACATTCCGGTGGTGCTCGGTTCGGACTCGCACATCCCGCGGCGCGTGGGCGAGGATTTCGGCCTCGCGTGCGACCTGCTGACGCAGGCCGGTAACGCGGAAGTGAGTTTTTTCATCGGGCGAAAACGCCAGACGGTAGGGATTGCGGAGGCGAAGGCGAGCTTGAAGTAAGTTCAGTGGCCCTTGCCATTGAAACGATTGTCCAAAACGGCGTGCTTGCGAAAAAATTCTGCGATCCCGGGTTTTCCAACTTTTCCAGCAGTGACATCGAGTACCAAATCCACCAACGCCATTTCACACTCTTCAGCGAGTTGAATGCCGTTCATTTCGAGAAAAACAATTGCCGACGCCGACCCCGCCCGTTTGTTTCCGTCGAGAAATGGATGGTTCATAGCGATATGAAAAACGTATGCCGCGGCCATTTCGTAAATATTGGCGTGCAAATACTGGCCGCCAAACATGGCTTGCGGCATCGCAATCGCTGATTGCAATAATCCACGGTCGCGCAATGCAAGATCGCCGCCGTAGCGCTCGATACCATCTCGATGAATTTCGATGACGTCTTCTTCTCTTAAGAAATCTGGCATCGCGGTTACTCCGCCAGTTTCTTCATGGCACGGCCGAATTTCCGATGCACATTCTCCAATGCGCGTTCAAATTTGGCACGCCGGATTTTGGGGTCAACGGCCTGCGAGACAACAAACGAGTTAACGCTGGGCGTGATTTGCAACGGCGTATCGATGCCTATTTGCATTTGCTCGACCAATTCCTTATCCAAGAGCAGCGCATACCCGTCGCCGTGCTTCGTCAAAACCGCCGGAATGCTGTCCATAGCCGTACCTCCGTGTAAACATCATACCATATGGAACGAGCGCTGTCACGCCTTCTACTTCTTGAAGCAATACAGCGTCTTGGGCGTGCGCACGAAGGCATTGCCCTGCGAGAGCGCCACGGACGACACTGTCCCCACGTTTTCGCTGCCTTCGCCCAGCGACAATTCGCTCAGAATTTTGAATTCGTCGCCTGCTGAAATCACGTACACTTCGCCGGTGACGCGCACCAGATAAATCTTGCCGTCGCCGCCGGTCGGCGAAGCGCGGAAGACACCTTTGCCGGGCATGGCCAGGCTGCCAGTCCATTTTTTGTCGCCGGTGTCCGGATCGACTTTGACCAGGCTCGCTTTTTTGTCGCCGTCAAAAACAAAAAGCGATCCGCTATAAAACAACGATGTGCAGCAATCGGGCGTGATATCGGGAAGATTCCACGCCGCCTGGCTGGTCTTCAACGTGCCGCTCGCGCCGTTGAGTTTGATCGCGTAGAAGGGCGAGGCGTGTTTGGCCGCAGTGACCCAGGTAAAACCGGCGCCCGCGACCGGTGAGACGACCATGCGCCGGTCGGGCTGCTTGCCGGGCGTGTACGAACCGAAGCGCCACAATTCTTTACCTGTCTCGGCGTCGTGGCCGGTGAGGTATTCGCCGTCGTTGATCAGCAATTGATCTTTGCCGTTCACATTCACGGGCATCGGCGTGGCGTACGTTTCGAGCGTTTCCTGCACCGCGTCGCTTTCGCGCACATGCCGCCAGATCACGGAGCCATCCTTCGGATTCAGCGCCAACAGAAACGAATCGAGCGGCTTGCTGCGGTCGTTGCCGTGGTTGCGCAGCACAGTGATGTAGAGCTTGTCTTTGAAAAGCAACGGGCTGTTTCCGTAGCCCCAATTAATCGCGAGCGGGCCGTTGTCGCTGGTGATGTTTTTTTGCCAGAGAATATTGCCGGCGAAATCCAGCTTGGCCAGTTCGCCGTTTCCATAGAGGAAAAACACGCTCTGGCCGTCGGTTACCGGGGAAGGCGTGGCCATGTTGTTGCGCCCGCGCGTGTAATCGCCGGTCGAGATTTTCTTCCGCCAGATTTCGTTGCCGTCCGCGCGGTTGAAACACAGCGCCAGCAAATCTTTGGTCCCGGCATCGGCGGAACTGACGAAAACTTTGTCGCCCCAAATAATCGGCGTCGCTCCGCTCTGCCCTGGCAGCGGCGCTTTCCACGCCAGATGCTTCTCAAGATCAAGCGTGTCCGGCAGATTCGTCTCGGTGGTTGAGCCATCGT
>Ga0070731_10001152_pt1 | contig 28746 bp, 29 predicted proteins | sample Coa_R1_2_FD_66448 | JGI IMG/M metagenome (GOLD analysis project Ga0070731, IMG submission 66448) | Surface soil microbial communities from Centralia Pennsylvania, which are recovering from an underground coalmine fire - Coalmine... | ecosystem: Environmental > Terrestrial > Soil > Unclassified ... | reverse complement strand
GCAGCGCGTGAGCTCGTGGCTCACGAGCCACACGGCGGCCGGCGTGCTCTACGAAACGGACTTGCGGCTTCGTCCCGACGGCGCATCGGGACTGCTCGTGAGTTCGATCGCCGCGTTCAGGGACTATCAGGAAAAGCGCGCGTGGACGTGGGAGCACCAGGCGCTCACGCGGGCGCGTTTCGCGGCGGGCGATGCCGCGCCGGGCGCGCGTTTCGAATCGCTTCGCGACGAGATCCTCGCGCAGCCCCGCGATCCGGCGAAGCTCTTCGCCGACATCGTCGCGATGCGCAAGAAGATGCGCGGCGAGAATCGCGGCAGCACGGACCTGAAGCACGTCGCGGGCGGCGTGATCGACCTCGAGTTCGCGGTGCAGGCGATGGTGCTCGCGCATGGACCGCAGCATCCGGAACTGCGCGAGAACAAGGGCAACCACACGTTGCTCAAGCGCATGGGCGGGCTCGTCCTGATCGATGCGCAGGTCGCCACCGAAGCGGCGGAGGCCTACCTCGCGATGCGCCAGCGCATCCACCGGGCCGCGCTCAACGACGAGGAGACAGTGCGCCTCGCGCCCGACGAGATGCCCGATGAACGCGCGGCGGTGATGCGGCTGTGGAAGGCGGTGTTCGGCGAGTAGGTGGCAGCCAATCGCCCATATCCGACGTTACGCTCCCGTCGGCCTTAGCAAGCGTTCTGTGTCCTCTGGTCGGGGAGCCGGGCCCACAACAGCGGAAACAAGCGCCTGCACTTGGTCTATCGAGGCTCCGGGGTTGAGGGCTGATTCAAAGGCCTCTGCAAGATCAGGAGCATTGGCTGCGAGCCACGCGAGAGCCTCTTTGGGGCCCGAGTAGCCCATCCCTCGCAATACGACCGCGTCTTCCAGGAGTGCAAATAACAGCCACACTCTGCGAAAGTTTCCTTCAGTGTCTGCACGCCGGGCCCGCCCTAACATCTTCCATGCCCATTTGCGTCTTACATCCTGCTCGTTCGCAGGGAGCGCAACCGCATCCTTGCGATCAACGTTGAGTGCATGCAGCAACTGACTGCCCGCATCGCCGCGTTGATACAGGACTCGGCCGTGCCTTAGGTGTGCCAGCTCTGAGAGCTCTGCCAGCTTGCTCTCTGGATAGACGAAGGCGTCAACGTAAGTGTCTCGCCACGGGCCGGCGATTCGATAGCTCTCTGGGGACGAACCAAATCCCGCGATATCGATGTCGCTGTCGCGGTTAAAGTCGCCCTTCGCATACGAACCGTACAGAATCGCGGTGTGACATCCGTGCCATGTCTTCAGCGAGTGGCCGACTTCGTCGATCTGCTCCTCTATCGTGTGCATCAGCTTGCCTTCACGTCACGACCGTCAGTGCATTTGAGAAAGTGCAACCAGGAACAAGACGACGAATGCGCCCCAACCCATCGCCGCCAGGTTACCCAAGAGCCCGAAAAGGCCGATGGCCCAGCCACTTTCGTGCCTCACGCTGAGCACGGCCAAACGGAAGCCGCGAACGGCGATGACGATGACTGCGAGCGCCGAAATGCCGAGAGCCGGGATCTGCCTTCCTTCAAGAGGCGACATGCCCAGATATGTGCCGGCTATGACAAGGATTTCATAGCCAACCGCAATTAGTGTGCGATGGCCGTAAGAGAGCGATGGCAGCCCGAGAATGAGAAGGCCGATCGCCGTACACACGAACGCCACGACAATGAGCGCTTCTGTGGGCATGAAGGATCGCGGACACCATTGGGTCCCGGACTATTGTCGCAACTGCGACATCCGGGATGACAGTCGAAGCTGCGACATCCGGGACGACTACGCGGTGGCGGCCTGCGCTTCGCGCTGGAGCGGGCCTTCGAGCTGGAAGACCTGCATGCGCCCCTTGCCCTTGATCTCGAGCTCCTGGCCCGGGGCGAAACCGAACCGGTTGTAGAGGCGGCGGTGCGTCATGAGGTCCACGTGCACCGCGTCCGCGGGGGCGTCGGCGGCGAGGCGGAACGCGACGTTCACGGTGTCGCCCCACATGTCGTAGATGAATTTCTTCTTGCCGATCACGCCCGCGACGATGGGACCGGTGGCGATCCCGATGCGGATCTGCACGCGCTCGCCCGTCTGCTTCCGGTAGTCGTCCACCTTGCGGATCATCTCGAGGGACATGTTCGCGACCGCGTCGGCGTAGTGGATCTGCGAACCCGTATCGAGGCCCGCGGCGGCCATGTACGCGTCGCCGATCGTCTTGATCTTCTCGACGCGATACTTGTCGGCGATGTCGTCGAAGAGCGAGAAGACGTCGTTCAGGATCTTCACGGTCTCGACCGGCGAGAGCTCCTCGGTCATGCGCGTGAAACCCACGATGTCGGCGAACATCACGGTCACGTCCGCGTGTCCCTGCGCGATGTTCACTTCGTTGCGCTTCAGGCGCTCGGCGATCGCGGGCGGCAGGATGTTGAGCAGGAGCTTCTCGCTGCGGTCGCGCTCGAGCTTGATCTCCTCATATTGCGCGTCCACCTGCTGGCGCAGCTTCTGCTTCTCGCTCGCGAAGTACCAGAGCAGCGAATAGATCATCACCGAGATCGCCGCGAAGTTGAGCACGAAGAACACCGCCACGGTCTGCAGGTCGAACTTGTTGACGGTGCCCGAGAGCATGTAGTCGAAGAAGCCCGCCATCGCGGTCATGAAGAGCCACGCGAAGAACCACGGCACGGACTGGCGCGTGCCCAGCACCGTGACCGCGCCCACCGGCGCCATGAGGCCCCACAGGGACACGCCCGAGGCGCTCACGAAGTTGCCGATGGACCACTGCATCGCGAAGGGCGTGAAGAGGATCAGCGCCAGCTGGACGATCGCGAAAAGGTAGAGGCGCTTCAGCTTCAGCCACAGGCCGATCGTGACGACCGACAGCGCCTGGAAGATGAGCGGGATCGCCGTGGAGTACTGGTAGCCCATGCTCCAGTACACCGCGAGCCACAGGGCCGCCGCGCACATCATGAAGCCCGTCGTGAGCATCAGCATGTCGCCCGAGAGCTTCTCCTCCGGCGACAGCGGCATGGTCAAGCTCTTCGCGGTTTGCCCTGGATTTTCCGGCATGCTCTCGATGGCGCGCTTCTTCAAGGTTTTCGGCGCGGGCGTTGCGCTCGATTATGGCATAGATCGTAACCGGGGGGCCCCGGGTTTTGGGCTAGAATCCTCGTCTCGATCGCACATTTCCGGGGCAGGATCATGTCGATGTCCAACCGCGACGGCTTCATCTGGTACGACGGCAAGCTCGTGCCGTGGCGCGAAGCCAATACCCACGTCCTCACCCACTCCCTGCACTACGGCCTTTCCGTCTTCGAAGGCGTCCGCGCGTACGACACCGAGATCGGCACGGCGATCTTCCGCCTGAAGGAGCACACGGACCGGCTCTTCGACTCCGGGAAGATCTACATGATGGAGATTCCCTACACGAAGGAGCAGCTCATGGACGCGCAGCGCGAAGTCGTGCGCGTCAACAAGCTCCACGCCGCCTACATCCGGCCGCTCGCCTTCTACGGCTCCGAGAAGATGGGTGTCTCGCCCGTCGGCGCGAAGGTCCACGTCGCCATCGCGGCCTGGCCCTGGGGCGCGTACCTGGGCGAAGACGGCTTGAAGAAGGGCATTCGCGTGAAGACGTCCTCCTTCGCGCGCCACCACGTGAACGTGACGATGGCCCGCGCCAAGGTCGCCACCACGTATGCCAACTCGATCCTCGCCAACCTCGAGGCGACCGGCGACGGCTACGACGAGGGACTGCTGCTCGACACCGACGGCTTCGTGGCCGAAGGCGCCGGCGAGAACATCTTCGTGATCAAGGACGGCCGCGTGTACACGCCCCAGCTCACGACGGCGCTGAACGGAATCACGTGGCGCAGCGTGCAATCGATCTGCACGGATCTCGGCATCCCGTGCGAGAAGACGCGCCTCACGCGCGACGACATCTACATCGCCGACGAAGCGTTCTTCACGGGCACCGCGGCGGAAGTCACGCCGATCCGCGAGCTCGACCGCCGCACGATCGGCAGCGGAACGCGCGGGCCGATCACAGAGAAGATCCAGACGGCGTTCTTCGACATCGTCCACGGCCGCAATCGCAAGTACCACCATTGGCTCTCGCCCGTGGAGACCCAGAATGTCGCTGCCGTCCGAGCTTGACCGCAAGAGCGTGGAGATCACGGCCGCGGACCTCCCGCTCCACTGCCCGCTTCCCTCGCAGAAGCTCTGGAACACGCACCCGCGCGTGTACATGCCCATCGAGAAGACGGGCGAGTCGCGTTGCCCGTACTGCGGCACGCTGTACAAACTCGTGGGTGGCGCCCCGGCCGGCCACTGAGCCGTGCCTCGAGTCCTGGTCGTCGGGCCTTCGTGGATCGGTGACGCGGTCCTCTCGCAGCCGCTTCTCGCGAGGCTGAGGGAACGCGATCCCTCCGGATCCATCGACGTGCTGGCGCCTTCCTGGGCGCTGCCCGTCTACCGCCGCATGCCCGAGGTCGCCTGCACCTTCACGCTTCCCTTCGGGCACGGCGATCTCAAGCTCGGCGCGCGCCGGCGGTTCGCGAAGACGCTCTCGCCCTACGATCGCGCGATCGTGTTGCCGAACACGTTCAAGTCGGCGCTGATCCCGTGGCATGCGGGCATTCCGGTTCGCACGGGGTATCGCGGCGAGATGCGCTACGGATTGCTGAACGACATGCGCGAGCTCGACGAGGCCGCGCTGCCGCTCATCGCGGAGCGCTATGCCGCGCTCGCCCAACCCGCCGGCGAAGCGCTCGTGCGCCCGATCCCGCAACCACGCCTCGCCGTGGACGAGACGCAGCGCCGCGCGACGGTCGCGAAATACTCGCTCGACCTCTCGAAGCCCATCGCCGCATTCGCTCCGGGTGCCGAGTTCGGTCCCGCGAAACGCTGGCCGGTGCGTCACTTCGCCTCGCTCGCCGCCACGTTGCTCGGGCGCGGCCAATCGGTTTGGCTCATGGGCTCCGAGAAGGACGCGCCGATCACGGGCGAGATCAAAGCCGCGACGGGCGGAAGATGCGTGAACCTCGCGGGCCGCACGTCGCTCGACGAGGCCATCGATCTCATGTCGCTCGCCGCGCGCGTCGTCTCGAACGACTCGGGCCTCATGCACATCGCCGCCGCGCTCGATCGCCCGATGGCGGCGATTTTCGGCTCGTCGAGCCCCGCGTTCACGCCGCCCCTTTCGCCGCGCGCCCGGGTGATCACGCTCAAGCTCGACTGCAGCCCGTGTTTCCAGCGCGTCTGCCCGCTCGGCCACACGAACTGCCTCGAGACTCTCGACCCCGTCCTCGTGCTCGAGGCGATCGGGTGAAGTACGAGGTGGACTCCGATATCGCGTCGGCACGCACGCTGCCGGGATCGTTCTATTCGGACGCCGAGGCCTTCGAGCGTTCCCGTGAAAGGGTGTTCGCGCGCTCGTGGCAATGGATCGGCGATCTTTCCGACGTGGCCGAGCCCCGGTCGCTCTCGCCGCGCGACCTGCTTCCGGGCATGCTCGACGAGCCGCTGCTGCTTTCACGCGATGCCGGCGGAACCTTGAGGTGCCTTTCGAACGTCTGCACGCATCGCGGCAACATCCTCGTGAAGGCGGCGTGCGCGGCGAAGGAGATCCGCTGCGCCTACCACTCGCGCCGCTTCGACCTCGCGGGCCGCATGACCTTCATGCCCGAGTTCAAGGAGGCGAAGAATTTCCCGGCGCGCTCGGACGACCTGCCGCTCGTGGCGTTCCACCATTGGGCGGGACACGGATTCGCATCGCTCGATCCCGCTGCCGGTTTCGACGAGGTGTTCGGCGCGATGAGGGGCGCGATGACGCCGTGGCGGCCGGAGACCTTCAGGCCCGATCCGTCCCGCGATCGCGACTTCGAGGTTCACGCGCATTGGGCGCTCTATGTCGAGAACTACCTCGAGGGATTCCACATCCCGTTCGTGCACGCGGGATTGAACGAGGTGGTCGACTACGGAACGTACCAGTCGGAACTCCACGCGCATTCCAATATCCAACTCGCGTCGACGAAAGACGGCGAGCTGGCCGCGCGCTACTGGTGGATCTACCCGAACCTCATGCTCAACTTCTATCCCTGGGGACTTTCGCTGAACCTCGTCGAACCTCTCTCGATCGACAGGACGCGGGTGAAATTCCGCGCCTATGTGGGCAATGCATCGAAGCTCGACCAGGGCGCCGGCGCGGCGCTCGATCGCGTCGAGGCCGAGGATGAGGCGATCGTTCAAGCCGTGCAGCGCGGCGTGCGCTCGCGCCTCTACACTCGCGGCCGCTACTCGCCCACCCGGGAGCGCGGCGTGCACCACTTCCATCGACTGCTCTGCGCGGGACTAGAATGATCCGCATGAAACTCGCCCTTTTCACTCTCGCCGCCGCGCTCGCCGTGCCCGCCTTCGCGGCCGACCCCGTCTACGTGAAGTCCGTCGAGGACTGGCGCGCCAAGGCCGACCAGAGCCTGCGCAAGGACAACGGCTGGCTCACGCTCGCGGGACGCTACGTGATGAAGCCCGGCGCCAACACGTTCGGCACCGGCAAGGACTGCGACATGGTCTTCCCGCCGGGACTCGGTCCCGCGCACATGGGGACCGTGAACGTCGCGCCCGGGCGCGTCGAGGTGAAGCTCGAGCCCGGCGTCACGATGGCGAAGGACGGCATCACAATGACCGACAAGGTGATGGGCACCGACTCCGAAAATCGCGACTGGGTGCAGCTCGGCCGCGCCTCGTTCCACATCATCGAGCGCGACGGCAAGTACGTGCTGCGGCTCGCCGACAACGAAAGCGAAGTGCGCAGGCATTTCGGCGGCCGCGTCTGGTACGGAGTGGACGAGCGCTACCTCGTGAACGCGAAGTTCGTCGAGTACAAGCCCGCGCGCAAGATTCCGATCGTGAACATCCTGGACGAAGTCTCCGACGAGACCGCGCCCGGCTACGTGGAATTCACGCTCGGCGGCAGGCGATACAAGCTCGACGCGCTCGACGAGGACGGCGGCCTCTTCATCATCCTGCGCGACGACACGGCCGGGAAGACCACGTACGGATCGGGGCGCTTCCTCTACGTCGAGAAGAAACCCGCGGGCGGCGGGACGTTCAAGCTGGACCTGAACACCGTCTACAACCCGCCCTGCGCATTCAGCGAGTACACGACCTGCCCGCTTCCGCCCAGGCAGAACATCCTCAAGGTGAAGATCGAGGCGGGAGAGAAGTATCCGCCTCGCAAGACGGGATGATCGCGCGCGTCGCAGCCGTGGTCTTCACGCTGCTCGCCGGCAGCGCGTTCGCCGTGGACAGCACGCAGTGGCCGCCCCCCTCGCCCGTCGAGGCGCGGATGCGCGAGTTGCAGCACATCATCACCGATCCCGCTTCAACCGCCGAGCAGCGCAAGGCGGCGCGCGCCGAGCTGGTGAACCTCCTCAAGAGTCCCGCGGGACAGGATCGCGACACGACCGGTGGGCGACCTCCGCGCGCCGCGATCGAGCCGCTCGGCCCGATCGTGAAGCCCGCCGCGAATCCACCGCTGCCCGACGTGCCCACGGCGCACATCGAGGTCACGCAGCCTCCGAAGCCGGTCGCGTTACCCAACGGCTCGGTCGCGGTCCCCACGGGAAACGGCATCTCGGTCGACCCACGCTCGGGCGCGGCGCTTCGCGAAGTGCCGGGCGGCTACATCGATCCACGCACCGGCAAGTTCATCCCGCACTAGATCGCGTCGCGAAGCCGTCGCGAATCTTGCGTGCCACGGCCGTCAAAAAAAAGTGACGACGGCTCTCGACGCGCCGATAGAATCGCCGGATGAAAAAAATCATGCGGCTTCCTGCGTTCTTCGCGGCTCTTCTCCTGTCGATCTCGTGCTGGGGCGATTCACCGAAGCCGCCCGCGGAAGCGAGCTTCATGTCCCATTGGGGCGCGGTCCGCGTGATGAGCTACGAAGCCTGGGGTGTGGCGACCGTGCCCTCGTATGGCGCCAACCAGGTGAACCAATATGGGCGCCACTGGAATCTCCTCGTGATGACGCCGGGATTCAAGGAACGCAACGCGATCTGGGCCGCGGTGAAGCCCTACGCAGTGCAAGCCGGATGGACCGTCGTCTCGGAAAACTTCGGCGGCGGCCTTCTCGTCGTGCTGCACTACGAGAAGAACGGAATCGACGCGTGGGCCAACGCGGGCACCGACAATCAGGGGACGAATTTCTACATGGAGATCATCGAGGTGACGCCCCCGCCCGTCACGCTCACGTTGGCCGAACCCGCGGCGACGCCGGAGAAACTACCCTCGCAGGGCAAGGGCGATTTTCCATTCCTCGCGCCGATTGCGGGTTCGCAAACGCACAACGGGCAGGAGATCAACAATCCGCTGCGCCTCACGCCGAAGGGAGCCAACGACCCCGAGATCGTCGCGAAGAGCTCCGTGATCCGCAGCTACACGCTGAAAGACGGCTCGCAGGCCCTGATCTCGAGGGTCTATCACGACGCGCTCGTGAAGGCGGGCTGGGACATCGAGAAGGAAGTGGGCACGGAGATCATCATTGCCCACTATGGCAAGAAGGGACGCAACATCTGGGCGTACTTCGTGATTCATGGCGCGGACTACAGCATGGAAGTGGGGGCGGAAGATGCACCGGACCAGCTGAAGTCCACGCTCGCCTCCAAGTGCCACGTTCCCATCTACGGCGTGTTGTTCGATTTCAACAAGTCGACGCTCCAGCCTGCGTCCGACGCGATCCTCACCCAGGTCGCGGCACTGATGACCGGGAATCCCGCGTTGAAGATCGAGGTGCAGGGCCACACCGACAACGTGGGCACCGATGCCTACAACCAGGCGCTATCGGAAGATCGCGCGCGCAGCGTGATGACGTGGCTCACGCAACACGGCGTGGCGGCGGCGCGGATGACCTCCAAGGGTTACGGCAAGACGATGCCCGTGGCCGACAACAAGTCCGACGAGGGCCGCATGAAGAACCGGAGAGTCGAGATCGCCGATCCGAGCTGCAAGCCGCACTGACGCGGGATCGTCAACCGCCGGACGTCGCGCGCGGCCGCTCCATCGCGACCTCGGATCGAGTGAAACCGAGCTTTTCGTAGAACGCGGCCAAACCGCCTTCGCGCGCCGCACGCAGGACCCAGGTGATGTGAGGGTCGCTTCCCATTGCGGCCCTCACCAGGGCGCGACCCACTCCCTTTCTCCGGTGCTTCCCGTCGACGACGAGCATGGAGATGTAGCCGTTCGACATTCCATCGGTCAGTCCTCGCACGAACCCCAGGACTTCATCGCCCTCGACCGCGACAAGCGCGATCTGCGACCGCGACAGGAGCTCCCGAAACCGGTTGGCCACGGTGTCTCGCTCGCTCCAACCGTTCGCGATCAGCAGCTCACGGACGCTTTCAATCTCGGGCGGTTCGATTTCGCGGACCTTCATGAAACGCTACGTCGAGCGCGGCGGAGCGGCAGGAGGCCCCTTCTCGAATCGCTCGAGCGCCGTATCGATGCAGGCCCAACCCGGCGCGCTCGAGCTCCAGATGTTCGCCGAGAGCTTCACGGACGAAGGTTCATCCAGCGTTCCGACGCGCACGACCGTGAAGCCCGGCCGGCCGCTGGAATCGGAGAAGAGATGCGAGCCGCACTTCGCGCAGAAACGGCGCAGGACTTCGTTGCCGCTGTCGGCGGGCTTCCTGTACTCGGCGGGCTTGCCCGTGACCTCGATGGCGGCGCTCGGAAAGAGCGCGTTCACCGTTCCATTCGCGGCGAGATGCTGGCAATCCCGGCACCAACAGATCCGTGCGGCGAGCGGATCCCCATTGATCCTGTATTTCACTTCGCCGCAGAGGCAACTTCCGGTTCGTTCGCTCATTTGTCTTCCTATGCCGCTTTCGCGCAGCCTTGTGGCTTGAAGATGCGCTCCGTGGATGCGGGATTCTTCGCGAGCCTTTCCGCGGGGCGTCGCGGCCGGCGCACGAGCTCGCCGCCGCAATTCGGGCAGGTGCCCTTCAAGGTCTTCTCCGTGCAATCGCGGCAGAAGGTGCATTCGTAAGTGCAGATGAATGCTTCCGTCGAATCCGCAGGCAGGTCGCGGTCGCAGCATTCGCAGCCGGGTCTCAGTTGCAGCATCTTCAGGCTCCCTTGCGGTTCACGAGATCGTCGGGGACATCCACGTCGGCATTCACGCCCGGGTCGTTGACGAGGAGCACCTGCACGTCGTCGACATGGGCGGCCACCACGCGCTTCGCGCCTTCGTCGCCGTCGAGCGCCATCAATTCATCCTTGAGCCTCGCGGAAAATCCCACCGGATGCCCGCGGATGCCCTGGTGCATCGGCGCTGCGATGAGCGCGCCCTTCTCGATCCTGTCGACGATCGCCGCGATCGTGAGCGGCTTCACGAAGGGCATGTCGCCGAGCGCCACGATCCAACCGCCTGCATCGGGAATCGCCCTCACGCCGGCCGCGAGGCTCGCGCCCATGCCGCGTTCGCAATCGCGCGATTCGAGCACCTTGCAGCCGGCATCGTCGAGCACGCGGCGAAGCACCTTCGAATTGGGAGGAATCACGGCGAGCGCGTTGCCCGCGCCGGCCATGAGATGCCGCGCGCTCTGCGACACGAGAGGGTGTCCATCGAGATCGGCGAGCAGCTTGTCGGCACCGAACCGCGAGGACTTGCCGCCGCAGAGCAGCAGCGCGCGCACCGGCGTCGTCATGGCTACTCGGACTGGATGCCGGCCTGCTTCACGATCTTCTCGACGCGCGCCTTGTCGGTGGCGAGCTGCTGCGCGAATTCGCGCGGGCCGCCGCCGACGACATCGATGCCGAGTCCGCGCAGCTTCTCGACCATCGCGGGCTCCTTCACGACGTCGGTCACATCGGTAGCGATCTTCGTCACGACCGCGGGAGGAATGCCGGCCGGACCCGTGAGGCCGATGTAGGGCGCAAGGTCGTAGCCGGGAATCTCGGTCTCGGCGATCGTGGCCACGTCGGGCGCGAGCGGCGAACGGTTCGCGGTTGTCACCGCGATCAGGCGCAGCTTTCCTTCCCTGGCGAATCCCTGCAGCGACGGGTACGCGGAGATCACCATCGAGACCTGGTTGCCGACCGCGGCCGGCACCGATTGGCCCGTTCCCTTGTACGGCACGTGCAGCACCTCGATGCCGAGCGAGGCCTTCACCGACTCCATCACGAGCTGCATGATGCTTCCCATCCCCGAGGAGCCGTACGAATACTTGTTCGGATCGGCCTTCGCGAGCTCGACGAACTGCGGCAGCGTCGAAGCGGGTATCGAGGGATTGATCGCGAGGAACAACGGCGCGCGTGCGGTGAGCGAGACGAACGTGAAGTCCTTCTCCTCGTACGGCAGCGATTTGTAGGTGTACGGGTTGATGCTGAACGTCGCGAGGTCCGTGACCATCAGCGTGTAGCCGTCCGCGGGCCGGCCCATGATGTATTGCGCGGCCACGACGCCATTTCCGCCCGGGCGATTCTCGATCACGACGGGCTGTCCCCACTTCTCGCTCAAGCGCTGGCCGATCACGCGGCCGATCGTGTCCGGCAATCCGCCCGGCGCATAGGGGACCACGAACGTGACCGCCCTGGACGGGAACGGCGGTTGCTGCGCGAACGCCGCGCCGGCAATGGCGAGCGCGGCAGCGGCGAGCGAGCGAACGAAGTGGCGCATCATGCCCGCTTGCGCTGCGCGGCCACTTTCTCGAGCAGGATGTTGTTGCGCGCGGCGACCAGGTCCGCGAGGATCGACAGCGCGATTTCCGGCGGCGTGCGCGATCCGATCGACAGCCCCACGGGGCCATGCAGGCGCGCGATCTCGTTCGGCGTGAGGTCGAACTCGGCGAGGCGCTTGCGCCGCTCGGCGCTCGTGCGGCCGGATCCCACCGCGCCCACGTAGAACGCGCTGCCCTTCAGCGCCTCGAGAAGGGCCATGTCGTCCAGCTTCGGATCGTGCGAGACGGTGAGGATCACGCTGTGGCCGTCGGGCTTGAACGCGACGACCGCGTCGTCGGGCATCCCCTCGATCCACGTCGCGCCGTGGGCGCGCCATGCGCTGCGATACTCCTCGCGCGGATCGCACACGAAAACCTGGAAATCCACGGTGGATGCGACCTCCGCGAGATAGTGCGCGATCTCCGAGGCCCCGATGATGAGCATGCGCCAGCGCGGGCCGTGCACGCTCGTGAAGGTCTTCCCGGTGCGGACGCACTCGTCCGTCGGGTTGGCCGGCGCGATGGACCAGTCGCCGGTGGCGAGATCCACGCTGCGCGCGACGATGCGCCCGGCGCCGATCGCTTCGAGGAGCGACTCGAATTCTTCCGCCTTCACTTCGGGCTCGATGATCACCTCGAGCTCGCCGCCGCACGGCAATCCGAAGCGCCGCGCTTCCTCGGCCGTCACGCCATAGGCGGAGAACTGCGGCTTGCGTCCCGTGTACTCGCCGCGGCGCGCGACGAGGTCGTCCTCGATGCAGCCGCCGGAGACCGAGCCGACGAGGATGCCGTCATCGCGAATCGCGGCGAGCGAACCGGGCGGGCGCGGGCTCGCGCCGAACGTCTGAGCCACCGTGAGCAGCCAGGTGCCGCGGCCGGCCCGGCGCCATTCGAGCGCGCGCTGGAGGACGTCGAGGTCGAGACTTTGCATGCCGCCAATGGTACTTCAGGAGCCGGGACGCAGCTTGAAGAGCTCCGAGAGCACCTGCCTGTACTGGGCCGCGCCCACCGACCCGAGGTTGTGATGGCCGGCGCCCTCGACGCTGATGAAGCGCTTGGGCTCGTGCGCCGCCTCGAAGAGCTGCTCGCCCATCTCGTAGGGCACGATCGAATCGCGGGTGCCGTGCGCGATCACCACGGGCACCTTCACCTCGCCCATCTTCGAGAGCGCGTCGAACTTCTGCGTGAGGATGAGGCTCACGGGCAGGAATCCCCACGTCGAATGCGCCACCATGTCCTGCACGGACGTGAAGGTCGCCTCGAGCACGAGGCCCGAAGCTTCGGGATGCCGGCTCGCGAGATCCACGGCGATGGCGCCGCCCAGCGAATGGCCGACGATGTACCGCGGCTTGCCCGGGGCGAGCTTGCCGAGAAGATCCCAGGCCGCTTCCGCATCCTGGTACGCGAACTCCTCGGTGGGCGCGACGTCGGTGCTCTGGCCAAAGCCGCGGTAGTCCACCGCAAGCACCGCGAAGCCGAGGGAACGCCAGCGCTCGATGCGCGAGACGCTGCCGGTGAGATTCCAGCGCGCGCCATGCAGGTAGAGGAGCGCCGGCGCGTTGGCCTTGTCTCCCGGGAGCCACCAGGCGTGAAGCTTCTGGCCGTCCGCTCCGACCGGGATCCATTCGTCCTGGAATGCGTGACCGTTCCCGTCGTAGCCGTACCAGGCGTCGCGCGACGGACGGAAAATGAGTTCGCCCTGTTTTTCGGAGAGGTAGGCACAGCCGCCGATGAGGATGGCGGCGATCGCGAGCAGCGCCCGCTTCGCGATTACTTTGCGAGCACCGGCACCGGGAAGACCGTCTTGTCGTCCGCTTCCTGCCAAATCACCAGCGTCGCGGCGAACAGCACCACGACGATAGCCGCGACCACCTCGATGGTCGGATTGGTGACGATCTTCCACAGCTTGGTCTTCTGCCAGTTGGATCCAAGGATCGGTTGCATCGTTGCTGAATCCCCCGATTGCAAAGGCTCTGACCGCCATCGGCTGCGGAGGGTTCCCCACGGCCCGCGATCAGCCCATCGGTGCATTCGAATGCAAGATCGATGCCGCGATCGCGTGCGGAAATTATCCCCTTTCCGGTGCGCGGCCCCGGGGGCTAATTTTGTAACTGCCTATGTCGGTTTTCGTCAGCTCCACGTCATGGAAGACAGCGGCAGAGTCCGCGCCCTCTTCCCTGTCAGCGCGAACAACGCGTTGGCCACCGCCGGAGCCACGGGCGGCGTTCCCGGCTCGCCGACGCCGGTGGGCTTCTCGCCGCCGGGCACGATATGCACCTCGATCACGGGCATCTCGTTCATCCGCAGCACGCGGTAGTCGTGGAAGTTCGATTGCTGGACCTGGCCGTCCTTCAGCGTGATCTCGCTGTAGAGGGCCGCGCCCAGGCCGTAGGCGACGGCGCTTTGCACCTGCGCTTCCACCGTGAGGGGATTCACGACGAGGCCGCAATCGAACGCCGCCCACACCTTGTGAACGCGGATGTCGTTGCCTTGCAGCGAGACTTCGGCGACCTGCGCGCACACGCTGTTGAACGACTCGTGCACGGCGATGCCGCGCGCGTGTCCCTTCGCCACCGGCGCGCCCCAGTTCGACTTCTCCACCACGAGCTCGAGCGTCTTCAGCACACGCGGCTTGTCGGCGAGCAGCGCGCGGCGATACACGACCGGATCCTGGTTGGCGGCGGCCGCGAGCTCGTCGATCATCGTCTCCATCACGAAGGCCGAGTGCGAGTTGCCGACCGAGCGCCACCAGAGCACCGGCACGCCCACGTCCGGCGAGTGCAGCATCACCTGCATGTTGGGGATGGCGTACGGCGTGTCGGCGACGCCTTCGGTCGACGTCGCGTCGACGCCGTCCTTCACCATCATCGCCTCGAAGGGCGTGCCCGCGAGGATCGACGGGCCCACGATCGCGTGGTTCCACACCATTACCTTGTTCTGTCCGTCGAGTCCTACTTCAACGCGATGCACGTACATCGGCCGGTAGAAGCCGCCACGAATGTCGTCTTCGCGAGTCCACACCGTCTTCACGGGCACCTTCACGCGCTTGGCGATCTGGCAAGCCTCGACGACATAGTCCGATACAGGATTTGCCCGGCGGCCGAATCCTCCGCCCGCGAGCATCGTGTGCAGCGTCACCTGCTCGGGCTTGAGGCCCAGCGCTTTCGCCGCCGCACCCTGGTCCACGCCCTGGAATTGGGAGCCGACCCAGATTTCGGCCCCGTTCTCGCGCACTTCGACGGTGCAATTCAGGGGCTCCATTGGTGCGTGCGCGAGATATGGAACCTCGTACTCGGCGGTGATCGTCTTCACCACGGAAGTGAGCGCGCCGGGATTCTCGGGCTTCCTCGCGACCTTGCCCGGCGTCTTCGCGGTCTCCTTGAACTTCGCGAAGAGCTCGGGAGTATTGAGCTTGGCCCCGGGACCCAGGTCCCACTGGACCTCGAGGGCATCGCGCCCTTTCTTCGCCGCCCAGAAATTCGTGCCGACGATCGCCACGCCGCTCTGCAGCTCGACCACGTGCGTGACGCCCGGCACGGACTTCACCTTCTCGGCGTTGATGCTCTTCACGATCGCGCCGAAGACCGGCGCGTGCAGGACCACCGCCGTGTGGAGGTCCTTGCGTTGCACGTCGAGGCCGAACTTCGCGCGTCCCTCGATCTTCTCGACCGAGTCGATGCGCCGCGTGGGCTTGCCGATGAGCGTGAAATCCTTCGGGTCCTTCAGTTTCACGGTTTCCGGCGCGGGAAGCTTGCCCGCCGCATCCGCGAGCTGCCCGTAGGAAAGCTTCTTGCCGCCGGGGCCGAGAATGAATCCCTTCTGCGCGCGAACGTCGGAGACCTTCACCTTCCATTGGTCGGCCGCCGCTTGCATGAGCATCATGCGGGCCTGGGCGCCGACCGTGCGCAGCTGGTCGAACGAATTCCACACGGACGACGACCCGCCGGTCATCTGCATGCCGAAGGCCGTGTGCGCATAGACGGCGTTCGCGGGCGCGAGCTCGTAGCGCACCTTCGTCCAGTCGCACTCGAGCTCCTCGCACAGGATCATCGGCAGCGACGTCGTCACGCCCTGCCCGAATTCGAGGTGCTTCACCATCACGGTGACGGTGCCGTCCTTGTCGATGCGAAGGAACGCGTTGGGCGGAACCTTCGGAGCCTGCGGCGCCTGCGCGAACGCACGGCGCGAAGCCTGCGGCAGGACGAAGGCGATGACGAGGCCGCCGGCCAGCGCGGCGGAGTTCTTCAGGAAATCGCGGCGTGCGTTCATGGCGGGCCTCATGCTTTCTTCAGCGACGTGGCGGCGCTGTGGATCGCCTCGCGGATGCGCTGGTAGGTGCCGCAACGGCAGATGTTCCCGCTCATCGCGGCATCGATATCGGCGTCGGTCGGCGACTTGTTGGCCGTGAGCAGCGCCGTGGCCGCCATGATCTGTCCCGACTGGCAGTAGCCGCACTGGACCACGTCCTTGTCGACCCAAGCTGCCCGCACAGCGCGCGCCACGGGGCCGCGCGTGGTATTGCCGATCCCTTCGATTGTCACGATCCGCTTGCCCTCGATCGCGGACACCGGCGTGATGCAGGCGCGCGTGGGCTCTCCGTCCACGTGGACGGTGCAGGCGCCGCAAAGGGCCATTCCGCAGCCGAACTTGGTTCCTGTAAGACCGAGCCCGTCGCGAAGCGCCCAAAGAAGCGGTGTATCGGGCGAAGCGTGGAACTCGACGGGGTCGCCGTTGACGAAAAATTTGGCCATGTTGCGTTCCTGGGGGAAGGGGACGGGATATGCGGAGCCATTATGCAGGACTTGACAATCGCTGCCTAGGCAGTATCATAGCGTCATGGCACTCGCACAACTCAAGACCAGCAGCTTCGACATCCGGGATTCTCTGGGGTACCTCCTCGCCCACGTGCGGGGGGAATGGATCGACGCGGTCGAGAAGGAGCTGAAGCCCCTCGACCTCACGGCGGCCCAGTACATCGTGCTCCTCAAGGTGGGCAGCGGCAGCGCCACGACGCCCGTCGAGATCTGCCGGGCCCTTCAGTACGACACGGGCGCCATGACCCGCCTCCTCGACCGGATCGCGGCCAAGGGGCTCATCAAGCGGGTGGCCCACGGCGGCGACCGTCGCTGCGTCGCGCTCGAGCTCACCTCCGACGGGCACCAGCTCTACCCCAAGCTCCTGCGCATCGTGATGGACATGAACAAGCGCGCCCTCCGCGGCTTCACCAAGGATGAGATCGCCGCCCTGGAGCGCCTCCTCAAGCGCGTCGCGCTCAACGTCGCGAGCTGATTTCAACTGCCTAGGCCGACACAGCAAAGGCAGCAAAGGACACCCCATGACAACCACCCATCGATTCGCGCCCGCCGCACTCGTCGCGGCGCTTGCGCTCGCCGGCTGCGCGTCGTTCGACGGATCGAAACCCCAATCCCAGCTGCGCGATGCGAACACGCTCGCGGCCGCGCGAACGCTCGAATCGAACGCCGCCGCCGCCCAATGGCCGGTTGACGGATGGTGGAAGCAATACAAGGATCCGCAGCTCGATGCGCTGATCGACGAGGCGACACGCGACAGCCCGCAGGTCGCCATCGCGCAGGCGCGCTATCGCCGCGCTGAGGCGCTCGCCCGCGTCGCGGGCGCTGCCACCAAGCCCACCATCACGGGCAACGCCGGCATCACGGAGCAACTCTTCAGCAAGAACAGCATCTACCCGCCGCCCTTCGCCGGGAGCTGGGACACGCAGAACCAGGCGACCATCGACTTCAACTACGAATTCGACTTCTGGGGCAAGAACCGCGCGACGCTGCGCGCCGCCCTCGGTGAAGCGAAGGCGGCGAAAGTCGACGCCGATGCGGCGCGCCTCATGCTCTCGGTATCGATCGCGCTCGCCTACGTCGAGCTGAAGCGCGACTACGCCCAGCTCGACGTCGAGAAGGCCACGCTCGAGCAACGCGAAAAGCTCCACGACCTCACCTCGCAACGCTACTCGGCAGGGCTCGATTCGAAGGTCGAATTGAAGCAGGCGGAAACCGCGATGCCGCAGAGCCGCGAGCGCATCGCCCGACTCGAGGAATCGATCGCCATCGCGAAGTACCGCATCGCGGCCCTCGTGGGCGCGGGACCGGACCGCGGGCTGGACATCCAGCGCCCCGCCGCGCAGGAAGTCGCCGTGGGCTTGCCCGCGAAGCTTCCTGCCGACCTCCTTGGGCGCCGCCCCGACATCGTCGCGCAACGGCTGCGCGTGGAAGCGGCATCGGCCGGCATCGACGCGGCGACCGCGGCCTTCTACCCGAACATCAGCCTCGCCGCGTTCGTGGGTTTCCAGTCCATCGGCCTTTCGAAGTTCATCGATTCGGGAAGCACGATCGCGGGCGTGGGTCCGGCGCTGTCGCTCACGATCTTCGAGGGCGGCAAGCTGCGCGGGAACCTCGCGGCGAAAAACGCCGACTACGACATCGCGGTCGACCAATACAACGAGACGCTGGTGGAGGCGCTGCAGGAAGTCGCGAACCAGCTCGCGTCGATCCGTGCGCTCGACACGCGCCGCCGCGAATCGACCGCGGCGCTCGCCTCGTCGCAGGAAGCGTACGACCTCGCCGTGCTGCGCTACAAGGAGGGCCTCGGCAACTATCTCCAGGTCCTCACCGCCGAGACGCAGGTCCTCATCCAGAAGAGCCTCGCCGCCGACCTCGACGCGCGCGGGCTGGAGCTTTCCGTGAATCTCGTCCGCGCCCTCGGGGGCGGATACCCAGGAGCAGAGTCATGACCGACAACACCGAAGACAAAAAACCCGACAACGCGGCGCCCGCGGCCGCACCCGCGCCCAAATCCAACGGCAACGGCAAGCGCAGGAAGATGATCGGCATCGTGATCGCCGTCTTCGCGATCGCGGGCATCGGCTACGGCCTGTGGTGGATCTTCGTGGGCTCGCAGCGCGAGTTCACCGACAACGCCTACGTGGACGGCAACGTGATCCAGCTCACGCCGCAGGTGGCCGGCACCATCGTCTCGATCGGCGCCGACAACACCGAAGCGGTGAAGGCGGGCCAGGTCCTGGTGCAGCTCGATCCGGCCGACGCGCTCGTGAACCTCGAAAGCACGCAGGCGCAGCTCGCCAAGACCGTGCGCCAGGTTCGCAACCTCTTCGCGACCTCGTCGTCGATCGCGGCCACCGTGCAGATGCGCGAGGCCGACGTGGCGCGAGCCAAGGACGACCTGGAGCGGCGCGAGCGCCTCGCGGCCTCGGGCGCCGTCTCCGGCGAAGAGCTCAACCACTCCAGGGACGCGCTTCGCTCCGCCCAAGCCGAGCTCCTCTCGGCGCGCGAGCAGGCGGCGGCGAACCACGCGCTCGTGGACCAGACCACGGTCGAAGACCACCCCGACGTGCGCAACGCGGCGGCGAAAGTCCGCGAGGCCTACCTCGCCTATGGACGCACGCGCCTGCCCGCGCCGGTGAACGGCATCGTCACCAAGCGCAGCGTCCAGCTCGGACAACGCGTGAATCCGGGCACGCCGCTCATGGCGATCATTCCCACGGACCAGATGTGGGTGAACGCGAATTTCAAGGAATCGCAGCTTGCCAACATCCATATCGGCCAACCCGTGAAACTCACGAGCGACGTGTACGGCCACAAGATCGAGTACGACGGCAAGGTCGTGGGCCTCGATGCCGGAACCGGCGCCGCGTTCTCGCTGCTGCCCGCGCAGAACGCGACCGGCAACTGGATCAAGGTGGTGCAGCGCGTGCCGGTGCGCGTGGAAATCGATCCGGAGCAGCTGAAGCAACACCCGCTGCGCATCGGCCTTTCGATGGAAGCGACAGTGGACATCCACAAGAAGGATGGACCGGTGGTGGCCACGGCGCCGAGATCCGCGCCCGCGTATTCGACGCCGGTGTACGACGCCGACGTGCGCGACGCCGACGACCTCATCAGCAAGATCGTGCGCGCCAACACGAGCGGAACGCCCGCGTCGACGGCGAAACTGGCCACGCGACGCGACTCGGCGATCCACCCGGCGTCCTATTCGGGACTGTAAGCATGTACGGCAAGCCCATGGAGGGAGGCGACCGGGTATTGCTCACGGTCGCGCTGGCGGCCGCGAGCTTCATGGTGGTGCTCGACACCTCGATCGCCAACGTCTCGATCCCGGGCATCTCGGGGGAGCTCGGCGTCTCGCCCTCGCAGGGCACGTGGGTCATCACGTCGTTCGCCGTGAGCAACGCGATCGCCGTGCCGCTCACGGGATGGCTCGCGCGGCGTGTCGGCGAAGTGAAGCTCTTCGTGGTGTCGATGCTGCTCTTCTCTCTCGCCTCCTGGGGCTGCGGCATTTCAACCAGCATGCCGATGCTGATCGCCTTCCGCGTGCTGCAAGGCGCTGTCGCGGGCCCGATGATGCCGCTGTCGCAGACGCTGCTCCTCAGCATCTATCCGCCCGAGAAGCGCGGCATGGGGCTTTCGATCTGGGCGCTCACCACGCTCGTGGCCCCCGTGATGGGCCCGATCCTCGGCGGCTGGATCACCGACAACCTGCGCTGGCCATGGATCTTCTACATCAACGTGCCGATCGGGATCGTCTGCATGTACGTGATCTGGCTGCGCATGAAGGATCGCGAGAGCAAGACCGTGAAGCTGCCCATCGACGCGGTGGGGTTGGCGCTCCTCGCCCTCGGCGTGGGATCGCTGCAGGTGATGCTCGACAAGGGCGGCGAGCTCGACTGGTTCAACTCGGGCACGATCGTGACGCTCGCCATCGTCGCCGCCCTCTGCCTTTCCCTGCTCATCGTGTGGGAGCTCACCGAAGAGCACCCGGTCGTGGACCTGCATCTCTTCCAGAATCGCAACTTCGCGGCGTCCGCGATCGCGGTGAGCCTCGCCTACATGCTCTTCTTCGGCACGGTGGTGCTGCTGCCGCTGTGGCTGCAGACGCAGATGGCCTATACGCCGACGTGGGCGGGACTCGTCATGGCGCCCACGGGCATCCTCGCGATCTTCATCACGCCGATCATCGGCAAGAACATGAACAAGCTCGATCCGCGCAAGCTCGCCTCAATCGGCTTCGCGATCTTCGCGTTCACCGCCTTCATGCGCGCGAAGTTCGAGCCGGGCGCGGACTTCTTCTCGCTGGCACTCCCGCAGCTCGTGCAGGGCGTGGCGGTCGCGTGCTTCTTCGTGCCGCTCACGAGCATCGCGCTTTCGAACATCAAGCCCGAGAACATCGCGAGCGCCTCGGGCCTCTACAACTTCCTGCGGATCCTGGCGGGCGGCGCGGGCACGTCGATCGCGACCACGCTGTGGGAGCGGCGCGAAGCGCTGCACCACGCGCAGATCACGGAGCAGGTGACGGCCTACAGCCCCGCGACCACGCAGTACCTCGCGCAGCTCCCATCGGGCGACCCCACGGCCGCGCTCGCGGCGATCGATCGCACAATCGGGGGCCAGGCCTATTCCATGGCGACCTCGGACTTGTCGTATGCGGCGGCCTGGATCTTCCTCCTGCTGATCCCGCTGCTCTGGGTGGCGCGTCCTCCCTTCGGATCCAACGCGGCGGTCGCCGCAGAGTAGAATCCGGGCGCAATGCCCCGCGCCCGAGCCAAGCTCTTCCCCACGCCCGACGACGCCGAGACCGCGTTCTACGACGCGTTCGAGCGCGCCGACGTCGCCGCGATGATGGCCGTATGGGCCGAGTCGGACGACGTGGTGTGCATCCATCCGCAGGGCCCGCGCCTCGTGGGCTTCGACGCCGTGCGCGAAAGCTGGGTGCAGATCTTCGCCGGCGGCGCGCAGCTTCGCGTGCGCACGACCGAGCGGCGCACCTTCGACGGCCAGTCGCTCGCCGTGCACAGCGTGATCGAGCTGGTGGCGCCTCCGGGCGAGAACGCGCAGGTCACGCCGATCTACGCGACCAACGTCTACGTGCTCACCGAAACGGGATGGCGCATGTCCGTTCACCACGCCAACGCCTCGAGCGAAGCGCCGGCGCAACGGCGCGAAGAAGCCCCGCCGCCGCACACGCTCCACTAGCTCGCCTCGCCGTGAAGCGATTCATCGCATGTCTCGCCGCCGCGCTCACCCTCGCGACGGCCCAGGCGGCCGATCCCCGGAAGGTCGTGAGCGCGGCCTTCACGAGCTCCGAGAACAAGATGGATCCCCAGTCCGACAGCGACGAGGGAAGCGACTCGCTCACCAACGAGATCTTCGATCCGCTGTTGCAGTACGACTATCTCGCGCGCCCTGCGAAGCTCATGCCGCGCGCCGCCGTCGCGCTGCCCGAGACCACCGATGGCCGCGTGTACATCGTCAAGGTGAAGCCCGGCATCTACTTCACCCCCGATCCCGCGTTCAAGGGAGCGAAGCGCGAGCTCACCGCGCAGGACTACGTGTACTCGATGGAGCGCCTCTTCGATCCCCGCATCAAGAGCCAGTGGCTCTTCCTCGTCGAGGGCAAGATCAAGGGCTCCGGAGCATGGGCGGCAGAATCGAAGAAGACCAACAGGCTCGACTACGACAAGCCCCTGGAGGGCCTTCGCGCGCTCGACCGCTACACGCTTCGCATCGAGCTCGAGGATACGGACTACGGATTTCCGTACGCGCTCGCCATGCCGGCGACGGGAGCGGTCGCGCGCGAGGTCGCCGACTACTACGGCGACGACTTTTCGTCCCATCCGGTCGGCACGGGCCCCTTCTACCTCAAGCGCTGGGTGCGCGGCTCGCTCGTCGTGCTCGATGCGAATCCGGAATACCGCGAGGAGTATTTCGACTCCGTGGGCAACGACGATCCGCTCTCCAAGGAGATCCTCGCGAGGCTCAAGGGCAAGCGCATCCCGATCGTGGGCCGCGTCGAGATCCACATGATCGACGAAGCGCAGCCGCGGTGGCTCGCCTTCCTGAACGGCGAGCACGACTACATCCGGCCGCTGCCCGAGGAGTTCGCGCAACTCGCGATGCCCGGCGGCGAGATCGCACCGAACTTGAAGAAGCGCGGCATGACCACCACGCGCGACGAGATCGCGTACATCACGTACACGACGCTCAACGTGAACGACACGATCGACGGAAAGCGCAACCCCATTGGGGGCTACACGCCCGAGCGCGTCGCGCTTCGCCGCGCGATCTGCCTCGCGTACCGCATCGACGAGCAGATCGCGATCCTCGACAAGCACCAGTCGACGCGCGCGGTCTCGCTCTTTCCGCCGTCGGTGTTCGGCTATGACGCGGCCTTCGCGAGCCCCACGCTCGAGTACAACCCCGCGAAGGCGAAGGCGCTCCTCGACATGTTCGGCTACGTGGACCGCGACGGGGACGGCTACCGCGAGAATCCCGACGGAACGCCGCTCGTGATCGAGCACGCATCGATCCCGACCCAGCGCGAGCGGCAGAGGAACGAGCTCTGGAAGAAGTCCATGGACGACATCGGTATCCGCGTGAGCTTCGACAAGGTGGAGAAGCTTCCCGAGCTTCGCAAGCAGGCCCGCGTGGGACGCGTGCAGTCGTTCAGCTACGGATGGATCGCCGACTATCCAGACGCCGAGAACTTCCTGCAGCTCTTCTGGAAGGGCTCGCTCGAGCAGGCGAACTACGCGATGTTCGACCTGCCCGAATACAACGCGCTCTACGAACGCTCGAAGCGGCTGCCCAACGGCCCCGAACGCGCCGCCCTCTACGAGAAGATGATGAAGATCGTGCTCGTGTACGCCCCGTGGGTCGTGGAGACCTTCAAGGCGCAGAACATCGTGATCCAGCCCTGGCTCCTCAACTACAAGAAGCACCCGTTCGCGCGCGAGCCGTGGCGCTACCTCGACATCGACCTGGATCGCGCGCCGAAGCGTTAGCGCGCTACCATTTCGACATGGCCACCGCTCCCGGCACCGCGAAAGCGGGCGAGAAGACCACTTTCGGCACGATCGCGACGGTGGCGCTCGTGCTCGTGCTCGCCTACCAGCTCGCCCACTGGACCTGGGTCTTCGTTGCGCCCGCAGTCGCAACATCACCCGCCGGCGCTTCGGACGGCGTGAATCTCGCGGCAATCGCGCGGCTCTTCGGCGCCTCGGCGCCCGATGCGCCCACCGCTTCGTCGGCCGGCTTGCGGCTTAAGGGCGTGATCGCGCCCGACTCCGGACCGATGGCCTCGGCGATCTTCTCGACGGGATCGGGCAAGGACATCACCGTGATGGTGGACCGCGAGGTGCAGAAGGGCGTGACGCTCGCCGAGGTGAAGCCCGAGTACGTGGTGATCTCGAGGGCCGGCGTTCGCGAGCGCGTCGACCTCGAGCTGCCCAAGGGCGGAGGCGCGAAGTCCGCGGCCGCGGCGCGCAACATCGGATTCAAGCTGAACGTCGCCCGCCAGGGGGACAACAACTACATGCTCTCGCGCAAGGAGCTCGACGAGGCGCTGCGCGATCCGAACCAGCTCTCGTATCTCGGCGCGATCGGCGTTCCCACGGGAGGCGGCGTTCGCATGGACGCGGCACCCAACGGAAGCCTCGCGCAAAAGCTGGGACTGCAGGCCGGCGACGTGATCAAGAAAGTGAACGGGCAGGCGGTGCAATCGACGGGAGACCTCGCGCGCCTCTACCAGCAATTCGCGACGCTCTCGCTGATCCAGGCGGAGGTCCAGCGCGGCCAGAGCACGCTTCAACTTTCCTACGCGATCCAGCCCTGACTTCGGGGTCAGACCCCTGGAATTTGGCTGTCACATAAATCCAGAGGTGACGAAGCAGAATCCAGGGGTCTGACCCCGAAGTCGGCAGCCGAAGGCGTTAGTAGACACTAACGCCCTCGAGGAAATTGGGGTGCGCCCCGGCTTTTCGTCTTACAATGCCCGTTAAATCAAAGCAGAAGCGACAATACGTGACAATGTTTCGAAGTGTCCGGCGCGCCCTCTCTCACGCTGCCATCGCGGTAGTCACGGTGCTTTCATGCCCATCGCCCGCGCAGGTTCCGGCGCCCAACACCGGCGGCGACCTGGTCACCGTCAATTTCGTGAACGCCGACATCCAGTCGGTGATCAAGACGGTGGGACAGCACACGGGCAAGAACTTCATCATCGATCCGCGCGTGAACGGCACGGTGAACATCGTTTCCGACAAGCCCGTCTCGAAGGACCTGCTCTACCAGATCTTCCTCTCGGCGCTGCGCGTGCAGGGCTATGCCGCGGTCGAGGAAGGCAACTTCGTGAAGATCATTCCCGAGGCCGAAGCCAAGGCGAGCGCGGGACCCGTGGGCGACCAGGCGGCGAGGGTCTCCGGCGATCGCATCGTGACCCAGGTCTTCGTCCTGCAGAACGAGTCGGCGGTGCAGCTGGTGCCGGTGCTGCGTCCGCTCGTCACGGCCAACAACTTCATCGGCGCCTATCCGCCCAACAACGCGATCATCATCACCGACTACGCGGAGAACGTGCGCAAGATCGACCGCATCGTGCGCGCCATCGACCTGCCCTCGGCCGGCGACGTGCAGGTGGTGCGCCTGTCGAACGCCTCGGCCATCGACATCGCGCAGATCCTGCAACGGGTGATCCCGGAGACGAGCGCCAATCCGACGACGCCGGGACAACCGGCCAAGGCGGCGATCGCCGTCGACCCGCGCACCAACAGCTTGATCCTGCGGGGCGACAGTCCCGCGCTCATGACGCGCGTGAAGGCGCTTGCCGCGAGCCTCGATACGCCCGGCGCCGGCGCGGGCAACATCTTCGTCGTGCCGCTTCGCAACGCCGAGGCCACGAAGATGGCCGAGACGCTGCGCGCGCTGCTCGCCGGAGGTGACGCGGGCGGACGATCGTCTTCGGTCAGCAGCCCCATCAATCCGCCCTCCAATCCGGGCGGCAATGCGACGCCGGGATCTTCGACTTCCGCGCCCACGGCGAGCGCGCCGGTGCCCTCGACGATCCAGCCCTACCAGCCGACCAACTCGCTCATCATCACCGCGCCCGAGCCCGTGTACCGCAACCTGCGCGCCGTGATCGACAAGCTCGACGAGCGCCGCGCCCAGGTCTACGTCGAAGCGCTCGTCGTCGAGATCTCGCTCAATCGCGCCTCGGAGCTCGGCGTGCAGTGGCAGGGCCTGCAGAACCTCGGCCGTTCGGGGCAGGGCGCCATCGGCGGCACCAACTTCTCCACGAGCCCCTCGAACGCCGCGGGCGCGAACATCCTCGGGGCCACGGGCATCCTCGGCACGCTCGCCAACCTCGCGCAGTTGGGCCCGGGCTTGAACCTCGGCCTCGTGAACGGCACGATCACGGTCCCCCAGGCCGACGGCACGTTCCTCACGGTCGCGAACCTCCAGGTGCTCGCGCGCGCATTCGAGGGCGACAGCATGGCCAACGTGCTTTCGACACCGAACATCCTCACGCTCGACAACGAGGAAGCGAAGCTCCTCGTGGGCCAGAACGTGCCCTTCATCACCGGCAGCTACACGCCCACCGCGGGCAGCGCCACCACGCCTTTCCAGACGATCGAGCGCAAGGACGTCGGCATCACGCTCAAGGTACGGCCCCAGATCACCGAGGCGGGCACCGTGAAGCTCACGATCTTCGAGGAAGTCTCCTCGGTCACGACGGACAAGACCGTGGTGCAGTCGGCCGACATCATCACGAACAAGCGCTCGCTTGAATCCACGGTGCTCTGCGACGACGGGCAGATCGTGGTGCTGGGCGGCTTGATCCAGGACGACAAGGAGACCAATATCGACAGGGTCCCGTTCCTGGGAAGCCTCCCCGTGATCGGCACGTTCTTCAAGTACGAGTCGCGCAGCCGCAAGCGCACCAACCTCATGGTGTTCCTGCGCCCCGTCGTGCTGAAGAGCGCCGAGTCGGCCAGGGGGCTCACGGCGGATCGCTACCAGTACATCCGCAACCTCCAGGACGAGACGGCCCTTCCGCAGAACTGGCTCCTGCCGGCGGAACCGGCGGTGAAGCTGCCGCCGCAGGAAGACGTGAAGGACAAGCAGCTCATCGGCAAATGACCGCGCCCCTCGAACGAACCGTGAATCCCCAGGACCTCGATCCGCAGGCGGCGAGGCTGCTGCCCTACCCCTTCGCCAAATCGAAGGGCGTGATCGCCGCGCGCGTCGTCGCCGGCACGCTGGAGGTGTGGATCCGTCCCAATCTGCAATCCTCCACGCTCGCGGAAGTGCGCCGCATGGTGGGCAAGCCGCTGCGCGAGGTGATGCTCACGGCCGAGGAATTCGAGCATTGCCTCACGCTCGCCTATACGCGCGAGCCCAACGCCGCCGAGACCATCGTCGACGACATGGGCGAGTCGCTGGACCTCGCCAAGCTCACCGAACAGCTTCCTGAAGTCGCCGATCTCCTCGAAGCGGAGAACGACGCGCCGATCATCCGCCTCATCAACGCGCTGCTCACGCAAGCGGTGCGCGAGCAGGCGTCCGACGTGCACCTGGAGATCTTCGAGTCCCGCGCGCTGGTGCGCTTCCGCGTCGACGGCGCGCTGCGCGACGTGGTCGAGCCGCGCCGCGGCCTGCATCCGGCGATGGTGTCGCGCATCAAGGTCATGGCCTCGCTCGACATCGCGGAGAAACGCCTGCCGCAGGACGGACGCATCGCGCTTCGCATCGCGGGCCGTCCCATCGACGTTCGCGTCTCCACGATTCCGACGGGTAGCGGAGAACGCGTGGTGCTGCGACTTCTCGACAAGCAGGCCGGGCGCCTCACGCTCGACGCGCTGGGCATGGCGCCTGAATCCCGCGACAGGATCGACGCGCTGATCCACGAGCCCCACGGCATCTTCCTCGTGACCGGGCCCACGGGATCGGGGAAGACCACGACGCTCTATTCCGCGCTCTCGCGCCTGGACCGCAAGACACGCAACATCCTCACGGTCGAGGATCCGATCGAGTACGAGCTCGACGGCGTCGGGCAGACGCAGGTGAACCCGCGCATCGAGATGACCTTCGCGCGGGCGCTTCGCGCGATCCTGCGGCAGGACCCGGACATCGTGATGATCGGCGAGATCCGCGACCTGGAAACGGCGCAGATCGCCGTGCAGGCCTCTCTCACCGGCCACCTCGTGCTCGCGACACTCCACACCAACGACGCGCCGGGCGCCGTCACGCGGCTGATCGACATGGGTATCGAGCACTACCTGCTCGCCTCGACGCTGAACGGCGTCCTCGCCCAGCGTCTCGTGCGCAAGCTCTGCCCCGATTGCAAATCGCCCTACGAGCCGCCCGAGTCCGAGCGCGTGGTATTCGGTCACCCGCCGAAGGCCGGGCCCCAAGCCTGGAACGCCTGTATCGCGCCGTGGGCTGCGGCGCCTGCAATTTCTCCGGCTACCGCGGCCGCACCGGGATCCACGAGCTGCTCGTCACCGACGACGAGCTGCGCCACCGCATCCACGACGGCGTCGCCGAGAGCGAGCTTCGCGAGTACGCGGTGCGCCACGGCATGACGCGGCTGCGGGAAGACGGCCTGCGCTGGGTACGGCAGGGCGAGACGTCGCTCGACGAAGTATTACGCGTCACGCGAACCTAGAAACACCGTATTGAACCGCAGAGGCGCGCAGAGGATACGCAGAGGAATCGCAGAGGAAAGGCGATGACTTCCAACCCACTCACTGACAATGCCCGGCTTCCGCTATCAGGCCTATAGCATCGAAGGTCGCCTCCACAAGGGCGTGCTGGAGGCCGACAGCGCGCGGCAGGCGCGCGCGGCGCTCCGCGACCAGGGATTCACGCCCTACCGCGTCGAGGTCATCGCCGCCAACGACGCCTCGGCGGGCTCGCGCCTTCGCCCCGTCTCCATCAGCACCACGCAGCTCACGCAGTTCACGCGCGGGCTCGCCTCGCTGCTCGAGGCCGGCCTCACAATCGAGCAGGCGTTCAACGCGCTGATCGAGCAGGCCGAGCAGGAGCGCGTGCGCCAGGTCCTCGCGGCGCTGCGCGGCGAAGTGCTCGCGGGCAATACGGTCGCGAAGGCGCTCGCGTCGTTTCCCGACATCTTCCCGGAGCTCTACCGCACGCTGGTCGCGGCCGGCGAGGCCTCCGGCCAGTTGCCGCGCGTGCTCTCGCGCCT